>Ga0209707_1000192_pt1 | contig 41067 bp, 23 predicted proteins | sample EN4Hudsemesocosm_FD_184630 | JGI IMG/M metagenome (GOLD analysis project Ga0209707, IMG submission 184630) | Methane-oxidizing microbial communities from mesocosms in the Hudson Canyon - EN4B Hudson Canyon (SPAdes) (version 2) | ecosystem: Environmental > Aquatic > Marine > Cold seeps | place... | reverse complement strand
TCATTCCTGACTCTGATATTGAAAAAAGTATTCATTTTGGTGATGACACCACACCACTAGGTTGGGTTTCAAGGCAATACGATAAAAAAACGCCGTGTAATACATTGAAATGCAGTACTCAAATTAAGGGTAATAGTTCAATTACCACGTTAATTAAGTTTGATTAAGAAATACAAAACTTTTTTGGGGAGAGTGTTATGCTAATTCCAGTTTTATTATCCGGTGGAATAGGAAGTAGACTTTGGCCTATTTCAAGAGAGCTATATCCCAAGCAATTTATTTCCCTGGCGGATGACGAAAACTCACTCTTACAAAATACAGTGATTCGTTTAGACGGTTTAGAAACAGCCCCATCAATGATTATTGTCTGCCATGAAGAGCATCGTTTTTTAGTGGCAGAACAAGTCCGTCAACTGGGCTTAGAGTCGGTTACTATTATCATTGAACCTGAATCAAAAGGAACAGCGCCCGCCGTTGCTTTGGCCGCTTTTGAAGCACTTAAACAGTTTGAAGATGAAGATCCAATCCTTTTGGTGCTCCCGGTTGATCATATTATTAATGACAAAGCATCCTTTCATCAGGCAATAAAAAAAGGAAAGAGTCAGGCTGAATCCGGCAAGTTAGTCACCTTTGGTATTCAGCCAACATCGCCAGCCACACAGTTTGGCTATATTCGCAGAGGTTCAAATATAGACTCAATAGATAATTTATTTGAAGTGAGCGACTTTGTAGAAAAACCCGATGAAGAAACCGCAAAAGACCTTCTGTCTGATGAAGACTGTCATTGGAACAGCGGAATGTTTATGTTTCGTGCTTCGTCTTATCATAAAAAACTTGAAAAATACGCGCCTGATATTCTTGATGTTTGCAGAGCGTCTTATGCCTCCGTCGTTAAGGATTTAGATTTTAAACGGGTACATGCCCCATCATTCACAGAGTGCAGACCCGATTCAGTTGACTGTGCAGTCCTGGAGCACACAAAAGAAGCCGTTGTTGTTTCTTTAGATTCAGAATGGCAGGAAATTTGCGAATGGTCGACCTTATGGGACTCTGGTAACAAAGACGATAATGGTAACGTGGTAAATGGGGATGTAGTACTGGATGACGTAAAAAATTGTTATTTAAGTGGCGAGTCTCGTTTAGTCGCTGCATTAGGTATAGAAAATCTAGTGGTAGTAGAAACACCGGATGCCATATTAGTCGCTAATAAAGACAATGTTAACAGTGTGCCAAAAATTGTTGAGCAACTGAAAAAAAATAACCGTTCAGAGGCCGTAAATCATACATGTGTTTATCGTCCCTGGGGCTCCTATGAAACCCTAGTTTCAGAAACCCGCTTTCAGGTTAAACGTATTATTGTAAACCCTGGTGCTACGCTATCCCTACAAATGCATCACCATAGAGCAGAGCATTGGACTGTAGTTCGAGGCACAGCATTAGTTACCTGTGGAACCAAAGAGATTTTACTGAGAGAAGATGAATCAAATTACATTCCCCTTGGCTTTAAACACCGTTTGAAAAACCCTGGCGTTATAGCGTTAGAGCTAATTGAGGTGCAAACTGGCAGCTATTTAGGTGAAGATGATATTGTACGGTTTGATGACAATTATGGGCGGTCTGGGAGTTAAATAAGAAGCAAAAAAAATATTAATTTAACCTATAAGACTATTTTGATCTTTACGTGGTCAAGGGCATTTTTCTCGACTATATTCAGTTGCAAACAGTTACATAAAACACACAATAAAAAGAAAGCATGTCTCTTCGTACTTAAAGCATTAACGTACCTTGATCACTAATCGCTTTCATCATACACCGGCGTATGAATCAGTTACCCAAGTAGTTTGTTATTTAATAACATTGGTGTGGTAATATGGCTTATTTATGTGCGGTTAATAAAAAAGATCTTTCTCAGTTTCTTCTTCAATTCTTTTCTTTTACGGTTACTTCTGCATTATTAATGCTTAGTTTTATTGCCTATGCAGGGCCGTCTGGTTTCACATCTGATGATTACAATAGCTCAAATCTCAACACAACCTTATGGTCATTTATTGACCCGAGCGCAGATGGATCAGCCACTTTAAACGGAACGCAACTGCAGATATACGTACCTGCAGGTTCCAGCCATGATGCATGGTCTTCAGGTAATAGCACTGCAAGAATAGTGCAATCTGTAACAGATGCTGACTTTGAGCTGGAAGTGAAATTTGAATCAATTGTTACCAGTCAATATCAACTGCAAGGCATTTTAGTAGAACAAGATGCCAATAATTTTATCCGTTTCGATTTCCATAGTGATGGCAGCAATACACGAATATTTGTAGCTACCATTATTGGTAGTAGCGCTAGTCAAAAAGTTAATAATGTTATTAGTGATCGCTCCCCGATGTATATGCGGGTTAAAAGAGTAGGGAATGAGTGGACTCAATCATTCTCTGTAGATGGCATTATCTGGAATACTTCAGTTATCTTTACACAGATCCTAACGGTAAATTCAGCCGGTGTTTTTGCCGGAAATGTAGGCGGGAGTGGTGCGCCAGAACATACTGCCGTTGTTGATTACATGTTTAGTACTGATTTAACTGTAGAGCCTGAAGATGGGGTGGTCACAGCAGATAATACGGCTCCATTTATTCGTGATATTAAGAAAATAGCAGGTAGTGATCAGTTTCAGATTTTATGGGAAACAGACGAGCCAGCAACAGGGGTTATTGATTACGGTGTAACCACTAGTTATGAACTTGGTATGGTGGATCATACTAATTTAAGTTCAACTCATGACCTTACAGTTAATGGCTTAACACCCGGGACAGTGATTAATTATCGTCTCCGTTCTACTGATGGTAGTAGCAATGAAAAAGTGTCTGCGAACAGCCAGATTACGGTATCAGCAAACCCCTATATTGATGATTGGAGAGGGCCTAATTACAACTTTGGTCAGTTGGGTAGTAATTCAGCTAGATGGGTGAATATACTGGGTCATGTTTCGGGTGAATCAACTATAAATTCTCTTAAATACTCACTTAATAGTCAGACAGCTCAAACTTTATCAACGGGCGCTGATGGCCGAAGACTGCAAGATGCAGGCGACTTTAATGTTGATATTGAATACCTGGACCTAAATGATGGTGCTAATACGCTGGATATAACGGCGGTAGATACCCAGGGTAACACCACGACCAATAGTTTAACCGTTAACTACTCAAGTAATAATATCTGGCCATTGCCATACTCAGTAGATTGGAGCGCTGCATCAAGTATTGAAGATGTTTCTCAGGTAGTTGATGGCTCATGGTTAATTGAAAGTAATGGCGTTCGTACTACTCAATTAGGCTATGACAGAATTTTAAGCATTGGTGATATCAATTGGTATGACTATGAAGCGACAGTACCTGTTACCTTGCACGGTATAGATAGTATCTGCTTTACAGATATTGCCAACAACCCCTGTAATGGCGGTGCCTTGGTCGGCCTTTTAGCACGCTGGCAAGGCCACCATCCAACTAATAATAATCAACCCAGCCATGAATGGAAACCTCTGGGAGCTTTTGGTGCTTATCGCTGGAAATATAATGGTTCAAATCTAACTGTCGTTCCTAGTCTTCAACTGTTTGGCGGTGATGGAAGCATTGTTGCAGAAGATAAAAGTGCAGCATTCCCAATAGGTGTGCCTCAGTTCATGAAAATACGTGCACAGACCGTAGGAGGGCAACACGAGTATAAAGTTAAGCTATGGGAACAGGGTACATTAGAACCCTCACAGTGGAATTTAGAATCCACCCAGACCTTGGTTGAATCTTTCGGTAATGGTTCATTGTTGCTGATTGCGCATTATGCTGATGTAACCTTTGGCAATGTATCTGTTGTGGCATTAGATGGTGGCGGTGATGTCACCCCTCCGATCATCAGTAATGTGAAATCATCAGTTACAGAGACCACCGCGACCATTACCTGGACGACTGACGAACCCAGTGACAGTTCAACAAATTACGGATTGGATACAAACTATGAAAATGCCGAAAGTAATGCCTCGTTGGTAGTGAGTCACTCTCTAGCACTAACAGGTTTAACCGCTAATACGGAGTATCATTACCAAGTTGAATCAACGGATAGCAGTACTAACATCGCAACCAGCATAGATTATGTTTTTACAACAGCTTCAGAAAACACCGGAAGCCCTTCAGGAATAGAGTCAGACAACTTTGATGACTCAGTATTCAATTCATCACTCTGGACGTTTTCAGACCCTGTTGGTGATAGCTCAGTCTCTATGACAGGAAGTCAGCTCGCGATCTCTATACCAGCAGGAACTGACCATGATTTATGGACCAATGCCAATTTGGCCCCTCGCGTTCTACAGCCTACGAATAATACGGATTTTGAGTTGGAGGCTAAGTTTGACTCATTATTAACCGAAAAATTTCAATTACAAGGTATCACCGCTGAGCAGGATGCAAATAATTTAGTTCGTTTTGATTTTTACAGTGACGGAAAAGTAACCAAAATATTCTCAGCCACAATTGTTAATGGTGTGGCTACCAAGAAGATTCAAAGTACAATAACGACTACTGCCCCGATGTATTTAAGAGTGACTCGACAGGGTGATTTGTGGACGGAGTCTTATTCTTTTGATGGAGTGAACTGGACCGTTGCAGGAAGCTATACTCATGCCTTAGCAGTTAAAAATGTTTCGGTGTTTGGTGGAAGTGGAGGCTCCAACCCACCTGCGCACACAGTGCTTGTCGACTACTTCACTGTAGACTCTCTGCCCCCAGGCAGCGGAGGAGATACAACACCACCCGTAATAAGCAATATTCAGGTTTCAGCACTTGATACCACATCCACTATCACATGGGAAACCAACGAAGTAAGTGACAGTCTCATTAACTATGGACTGGACTCAGACTACGGCTCGGTGCAGAGCGATTCAAGTCTGGTAACAAGTCATAGCATTGAGTTAAGCGCACTAACGCCAGGTACTGTGTATTCTTATCAAGTGGTCTCTACAGATGGCAGTACAAATACTAGTAGTAGTGTAAACCTTGAATTTACAACAGCCTCAGAGCCAGATACTACTTCGCCTGTTATCAGTAATGTTCAAGTATCTGTTACATACTCTCAAGCCACTATTACATGGGATACTGATGAAGCAAGTGACAGCACTATAAACTACGGTTTGGATACGTCATATGGACTGTTGACCAATGATTCTGCATTGGTTACAAGTCACAGCATAACCCTGGATACACTGGCTTCAGAAACAAGCTATCACTATCAAATTAGTTCTACTGACAACAGCACTAATACAGCAACCAGTATAGACCTTACGTTTACAACAGCAGCTAATACTGGCAGTCCATCCGGGTTAATGTCTGATGGTTTTGATGCCGGTGTGCTTAATACGAGTGTATGGAGTTTTGTAGACCCTGTTGGAGACAGCGCCGTTAGCATGACGGGGACAGAGGTTTCTATCTCTCTCCCTCAGGGCGTTAGTCATGACCTTTGGTCAAACAAAAACTTAGCCCCACGTATTCGTCAGGCTGCTAACAATACGGACTTTGAACTGGAAGTGAAGTTTAACTCTTCAGTTTTCGACAAATATCAATCTCAGGGTATTGCAATTGAACAAGATGATAATAACCTTGTTTTCTTCCATTTCTACTTTAGCACCAGCACGAAGGTATTTTCTGCAAGCATCGTAAATGATCAGGCAAGTAAAAAGGTAAGCCAAAAGATTGTTGATGGTAATCCACTTTATTTGAAAGTGGCTCGTTCTGGAGACAACTGGACTCAATCATACTCTTATGATGGCGCCAACTGGATCGTTGCAGCAAGCTACACACACGCATTAACCGTTAATTCTGTTTCGTTATTCGCTGGTAATTCAGGCACTACACCACCAGCCCACACAGCATTAATAGACTATTTTATTGTTGATGGAATGGACCCAGACTCTCAACCTGATACAACCCCACCAGTTATCAGCAATATTCAAGTTCAAGAAGGTGAAGACTCAGCAACAGTAACCTGGGATACAAACGAAGCGTCAGACAGCATTGTTGATTTTGGACTAGATAATACTTATGGCGCCCAGAATAGTGACACTAACTTAGTTACTAGCCATACATTAATGATGACCGGCTTAACAAAGGACACTGAGTATCATTATCAAATAAGCTCAACAGATGGCAGCCTTAATAGTGCTTCAAGCGTAGACTTAACCTTCAGCACCTTACAGGGTGATATCACTCCACCGGTGATCAGTAACATACAAGTAATTCAAACGGATACTACAGCCACTATATCTTGGGACACTGACGAGTTAAGTGACAGTACGGTAAATTATGGGGTTGACATTAGCTACGGACAAATGAAAACGGATGCAGGGTTGGCTACAAGCCACAGCCTCACACTAGATGGACTAACAGCTGGAACAGAATATCATTACCAGATAAGTTCAGCAGACGGTGATACAAACAATTCAGACAGTGTTGATTTAACGTTTACAACCAATAGTGAAGCTGACACTACCCCTCCTGTAATTAGCAACATCCTAGTTTCATCAACAGACACAGCAGCGACAGTAACATGGGATACGGATGAGTTAAGTACTAGTTCAGTTGACTACGGCCTGGATTCAACTTACGGACTTAATCAAGGTGATGCTGCTCACGTAACTAGCCATAGCATTGAACTACCCGGCTTAACATCAGATACCGAATATCATTACCAGATAACCTCAACAGATGTAAGCGGTAACCCAGGTAACACTATAGATTTAACATTTATGACTGATTTAACAGTGGATATTGACCCACCGATCATCAGCAATATTCAGATAACGAAAACAGAAACAACAGCCATCATAACATGGGATACCAATGAGCAAAGCGACAGTGTTATTGATTATGGTTTAGATGCAAACTATGGACAAAACACTAACGATACAACCTTAGTGACTAACCATAGTATAACGCTAACAGGTCTCACCTCCGCAACTCAATACCATTACAGAATTAGCACAACTGATAGCAGTACAAACACAAGCCAAAGTAATGACCAAAGCTTCATAACATCAAGCGGGGAGGGTTTACTTGCTTATTGGGCAATGGATGAAGGAACAGGCAGTACAGCTTCAGATGCAACAGGAAATAACAATACAGGTACATTAGTTAACGACCCACTCTGGGTCTCTGGTGCAGGTTTGGACTTTGATGGTGTGAATGACTACGTTAACGTTGGGCCTATAAACGTGGGTGGAGAAGCTATCACCATTACCGCATGGATCAAAGCCGATAATTTATCAAATTGCTCAGCAAAAGACTGTAGAATTTTTTCCAAAGCATCCGGTACAAGCACTCAAGCCCATTACTATATGATCAGTTCAATTAAACGAAAAGGTGATGGAGCGCCAGTATTACGCTTTAGGCTGAAAGCAGGTGGGACAACCGACACACTCATTGCTACATATGGTGTTATTACTGAAAACCTATGGATTCATATAGCGGCTGTTTACGATGGCTCAAGCATGACGCTATATAAAGATGGCGTAGAGGTTGGAAGTACCCCTAAGACTGGCAGTATTGATATTGATAACACCGTATCAACCTGGATAGGGGGCAACCCTCCATCAGCCACTGTTCGTCCCTGGGATGGCCAGGTTGATGATGTAAAAGTCTATGGAAGAGCGCTGACCAGTGCAGAAGTGAACACTATGGCCAACGAAGACTTCACAGCCCCTGTTATAAGTAACATGCAAGTGATCGTTACAGATACCGAGGCCACAATAAGTTGGGATACCAACGAACTAGCAAATAGCGCTATAAACTACGGAATAGATACTACCTATGGCGCAGTATCTAATGATAGCACTGAAGTAATCAACCATAGCTTAACACTCACAGCCTTAACGCCAGGTACTACGTACCATTATCAAATTACATCAACTGACGGTAGCCTTAACAGTGCTTCAAGCGCAGATTTAACCTTCAACACCTTACAGGCTGATACCACGCCTCCCGTCATCAGTAACATTCAAGTTAATCAAACAGATACAACTGCCACAATAAGCTGGGACACAGACGAATTAAGTGACAGCACGGTAAATTATGGGATTGATCTTAGCTATGGACAAATGAAAACGGATGCAGGGTTGGTTACAAGCCACAGCCTCACGCTTGAAGGGTTAACCGCAGACACAGATTATCATTACCAAATAAGTTCAGCAGACGGTGAAACAAACAATTCAGACAGTGTAGATTTAACCTTTACAACCAACAGTGAAGCAGACACCACGCCGCCATTAATCAGCAACATCATTGTGTCATCAACGGATTCTATAGCTACAGTAAGTTGGGATACTGATGAGTTAAGCAATAGCACAGTTGACTACGGTCTGGATTCAACTTACGGGCTTAACCAAAGTGATGCCGCTAACGTAACAAATCACAGCATTGAGCTATCCGGTTTAACATCGGATACCGAGTATCATTACCAGATTACCTCAAGTGATGTAAGCGGTAACCCTGCTAGTACCATAGACTTAACCTTTATGACCGATGTAACCGTAGATATAGATCCACCCATCATCAGCAATATTCAGGTAACTAAAACCGAAACAACGGCCACCATAACATGGGATACCAATGAGCAAAGCGATAGTATTATTGATTATGGCTTAGATACCAGCTATGGACAAAACACTAATGATACAACCTTAGTAACTAATCATAGTATTAAGCTAACTGGCCTCACATCAGCAACAGAATACCATTACAGAATAAGCTCAAGCGATAGTAGTGCTAATACCATCCAAAGTAATGGCCTAAGTTTTATAACATCAAGCGGAACAGGTTTACTCGCACACTGGATGATGGATGAAGGTACTGGCAGCACAACCTTAGACTCAACGGGGAATAACAATACAGGCATATTAGTTAACGACCCACTCTGGGTCTCTGGTGCAGGCTTGGACTTTGATGGCGTGAATGACTACGTTAACGTTGGGCCTATAAACCTAGGGGGAGAAGCTATCACCATCACCGCATGGATCAAAGCAGACAACTTATTAAATTGCTCAGCACAAGACTGTCGAATTTTCTCCAAAGCATCCGGCACAAGCACTCAAGACCATTACTATATGATCAGTTCAATTAAACGTAATGGTGATGGAGCGCCAGTGTTACGGTTTAGGCTCAAGACTGGTGGGACAACCGACACACTCATTGCGACATCCGGCGTCATTACTGAAAACAAGTGGATTCATATAGCCGCAGTCTATGATGGTGCAACAATGAAACTCTATAACGATGGTGTAGAGGTTGGAAGTACCCCTAAGACTGGCAGTATTGATATTGATAACTCAGTCTCAACTTGGATAGGTGGCAACCCCCCATCAGCCACTGTTCGCCCCTGGGATGGCCAGATTGATGATGTAAAAGTCTATGGTAGAGCGCTTACAAGTGCAGAAGTGAGTACCATGGCCAGTGAAGATTTTGTAGCACCAGTAATAAGTAACATTAAAGTAATCGTTACAGATATACAGTCCACTATAAGCTGGGATACAAGTGAGCTGGCAGATAGCGTCATAAACTACGGCTTAAATACCTCCTATGGAACCGTATCCAGTGATAATACTGAAGTAACCAGTCATAGCTTAACACTCACAGACTTGACTCCTGGTGATCTGTACCATTATCAAATAATATCGTCTGACAGCAGTGGTAATGCATCTAATAGTAATGATTTAACCTTTACAACGCTCACTGAACCTGACAATACAGCGCCTGTTATCAGTAATATTCAAACCAGTGTTTCAGAAGCCACGGCAATAATTACTTGGACTACAGATGAAGCAGGAAACAGTACCGTCAACTACGGTTTAAACAGTACTTATGGGTTATCAAGTTCAGACGAAACGCTTGAAACAAACCATAGTTTATTGCTGACAGGGTTAACGCCAAGTACCAGCTATCATTTCCAAGCTGTTTCTACAGATTTAAGCGGAAATAAACGATCAAGTACAGATCAAACTTTTACTACGTCGGGCGTATCGATCCCAGAAAATTCAGAGGCTATTTATGGTTCAAATAATGATGTCACTTATAAGGAGTATTGGGTCGACCATATCGAGTTTGATGGTGCTTGTGGTGAAGAACTAAGAGATCCGGGGGCTTTTTATATAGAACCCTATTCAGGCTGTGATAAAACACTTCAATTCGAAATACCTGATGATTTTTCTCAAGCGGGTGAAATAAAAATCTATCTCGACCTATGGCGTAACCGTGATACACCTAGAGTTAGATTCACCCTAAATGGCAACTCAACCGTTTATGCCCCTAACGTAGGTTCAGACTGGAGCAGAACACCTTATCTGGCAACCGTCAATAAACAAGAACTAGTGCAGGGAACAAACACTATTACGTTTACTTCAGCTAAGAAAATTCATGTGCATGATGTAGGCTTTAGAATCTATTACGACAATGCTAACCCACTAATAGCCGGTATCGGTAGTGATGTTACCCCACCAACAGGCCAGCTAACATCAGTTGTTGCCAGTAATGGATCTTTTAACCCATTAGGGGGAGGGGTGTTAGATGTAGATAACAACATAATCACCTTTAATGCCAGTGCCAATAATGCTGATTATGTTGAATTTCATGGCTACTACTATGGCTACGATGAAAATAACGACGGCACCTTAACCGACTGGCATAACCTCAAGCGTTTAGAACTAAATCCAGGCCCAGGCGGAACAATTGACCATATAGGCACAGACACCAGCTCGCCCTACAGCGTGACATGGAATATGCCTCATATTATCAACCAAGGTAACGTACGCTTTAAAGTTCGGATTGTAGATTCGTCAGGCAACGTGAGAGAAGCAGCAGGGGGTATTAGCGGTGGCTTTACCTTATCGCGCTCATACTCAGTTGAGAGCTATATAGTGCCAAACTTTGAAGATGATGTGACTCACCATGGAGGCACCCACCCAGACCTTGTAACTCGTACTATAGAGTTGCCAAGCAACATATCGGATGTAACAGATGCATACTTTATTGGCGCTTATTGGAATAGGCCTTATGTCACACTGAATAACAATACTCAATTTAGAGCAGGCGCATCTGACCACTGGCAATTAGATGTAAGGCAAATATCTCCCTCACAACTGGTACCAGGCACAAACCAGATAGAGTATGAATATGATGGAAGCGGCTTTGGAGAATTTATAGAAAAACCAGGCCCTATGGTTATTTTGATTCGATAAATTGAGAGACCATTATGATTATACCTATGAATAGAAATACACCAAAAGTGAGCATAGGTTTGCCCGTGTTCAATGGTGAAAACTATTTGCGAGAAGCGCTAGATTCATTGCTTTCTCAAACTTACACCGATTTTGAACTTATTATTTCGGATAATGCTTCTACTGATGCGACTCAAGGTATATGTGAAGACTACGCGAGTAAGGATCAACGTATTCATTACCACCAGTGCAGAACCAACATCGGCGCCGCAGCCAACTATAACCGGGTGTTTGAGCTAGCACGGGGTGAGTATTTTAAATGGGCTGCTCATGATGATGTTTGTTCTCCTGAGTTTTTAATGAGTTGTGTTGAGCAACTAGATAGGGACTCACAAACGGTATTGTGTTACCCGGTAGATGTAGCGATAGACTCCAAAGGTGATGTTATTCCTAATTATATGGATAAATACACAGAGCTAAATCACCTAGACATGCCTGTACCGTATAAACGCCTGCATGATTTAGCTTGTTTAAGGCATGGTTGCTTTCAGATTTTTGGTCTGGTGCGAACTGAGTCTTTAAGAAATACACCTAAAATAGCCAATTTTATTGGTGCTGATAGAGTTTTGCTTGCTGAATTAGCGTTAAAAGGAGGGTTTTGGAAATCACCACATCCTATATCTTTTCGTCGACATGCAGAGCAATATTGCGCACTTGATAATAAAGCGTCTAGAGAGGCTTGGTATTCTACAGAGAGCAAGAAAAAAATAACCTATACAATGAAAACACAGCTAATTGAGCACTTTAGATTGATTCGTCGAGTGAATTTAGCCTGGTTTGACAGGGTTTTATGTTATTTGGTGATGATGGATTGGGTGAGAAGAAAGAGAAGAAAATTGGCTCAAGAAGTTTATAGATCTTTAATGTTCTGATTATCCATTGGTGGAAAGGGAGCCCAAATGTCTCAGCGTATTCTATACATACAGCGTCCGGCCGGAGGAGGTTCAACAAGGAGTCTATATGAGCTTGTTCGAGGGCTAGATAAAAATCAGTTTGAGCCAGTGGTATTATTTTTACAGGACAATATGCTAAGGGAAAAATTTGAAGCACTAGGAATTAGGACTATTACTTTAGATTGGGTAGGAAGGCGATTACAGCAAAGAAAAAGCTTGGTTAAGGCTGATTCACGATCGAAAAAGATTCTTAATTTTATAACATATGAAATACCATTAGTGTTTGAAATTATTCGTATAGTAAAAACTGAAAAAATTAACTTGATACATCAAAACCTAGGCTTTGAAAGAGCCGCAATGATTGCTGCAAAAATTCTTAGGTTACCGCAAGTTTGTCACTTTCGTCATTTTAGTAAAATTCCAAAAACTAAAAAATGGCTCGCTTCATCGGTAGATGCAGGGATATTCATTTCCAACGCAATACAAAAGTTTTATTTAGAGCAATCAATTCCATTTAGGCGTTCCCAAGTTATCTACAACCCAATAGATATTGATAGTTTTATAAACACCAAACGAAAGTTAGAAATACGTAAGCAGTTTTCTATCTCGGATAGTGACAAGGTAATTTCCAATATTGGTAGAATTACACCGTGGAAAGGTCAGGATTATTTTTTAAATGCCGTTGAAAAAATAATGGAAGAATACCCTACGACAAAAGTATTAATTGTAGGGGAAGCAGGATTGAATAAAAAAGACCAGGAATACTTGGTGGCACTCAAAAATAAGGTAAACAATAGCCTACTAAATAATAGAGTAATTTTTACTGGTGAGAGGGGGGATATAGCTGAGATCATGTCAGCCTCAGACATTGTTGTCCATAGTGCCTCTGAGCCGGAACCATTTGGTAGGGTTATTGTGGAGGCTATGGCTTCTGGAACTCCTGTAATAGCAACCAATGCAGGTGGAGTGATGGAAATCATAGAGGATGGAGTTACTGGGTTGTTGATTCCCATTAAAAATGATTCTGTGTTGGAAGGGGCTATTAAAAAATTATTGAAATCTAGAACATTTTCTGAGTCATTAGCAGTAAAGGGACAGCAGGAAGTATCGGAACGATTCCAGATTTCAAATCATGTAGCAAAAATACAGGAAATATACAGCAGTATACTTTCCAGTAAATCCAGCAATCTAAGAAAGCAAAATTAGATTAAATGTTTTCTAGTGTAGAAAGCATTTTTTATTATTTAGGATAATTGGTTGGAACTCATGAGTTTAAGAAATAAGGCAATTCATGGTGCTAAATGGTCAACTGCGCAAAATACGATAGGGCAGGCCATTGACTTTGTGATATTTATCACTTTAGCTCGGATGCTCGGTCCTGAAGAATTTGGACTCGTAGCAATAGCGGTTGTATTTATTTCATTTATTGCTCCATTTATTTCACAGGGGCTCGGTGCAGCGATAATTCAACGGTCTGAAATTGAAATTGCCCATCTGAATACTGTATTTTGGTCAAACCTTACACTAGGGGTATTGTTAACGGCACTAATAGCTTCTTCTGCAGGGTGGTGGGCAAATGTATTTTCAGATCAGCGGTTGGAAAGTGTACTAATCTGGATTGCACCTTGTAGTCTTTTCTACTCCCTAACCATTGTACAAGAAGCTATTCTTCGTAGAGAAATAAGGTTTAAAACACTCGCTTATCGTTCCTTATTCTCGAAAACAACCGGCGGAGTTGTTGCTATTGTGCTGGCAATAAATGACTTTGGTGTTTGGAGTCTGGTAGCCCGTCAATTAACAGTATCCTGTATGAATGTTTTTCTATTATGGCGTATTTGTGACTGGCGGCCTCAACTACAGTTTTCAAAAAGGCACTTCGCAGATTTATTTCCTTTTGGGGTTAGAGAGCTAGGGAACAAGCTGTTGGTATTTGTTAACCGTCGGTCTGACAATTTACTAATTGGCTATTTTTTAGGACCAGCGTCTCTCGGTTTTTACAATATTGCATATAGATTTGTATTTGTAGTCCTTCAGCTTGTTACCAAGTCTGTAAGTCAAGTAGGAATGCCTGCGTTTTCACGACTACAACACATACCGAAACGGCTAACCAGAGCCTTTTATGACGTGACTCAAATTACTACATTGCTATCATTCCCAATATTTATTGGAATGATGTTCCTTGCTACAGAGATTGTAGTTGTTTTCCTAGGAGAAAGTTGGTTACCAGCAATTCCCGTTTTGCAGGTGCTTGTATTAATCGGTATTGCCCAAAGTATATTGGCTCCAATGGTTTCAGTGATTATTGGTGTAGGCAAACCTGGTGTTAGATTAAAGCTTCAGTTTATTGACTCTGTTTTAAATCTAGTAGGCTTTTTTATAGTTGTTCACTGGGGAATTGTTGCGGTGGCCGCCTCCTATGTCATTATTGGTTTCGCTCTTATTCCTCTTTGGTATCGAGCGATACTAAGATCAATACCCGTTGATAACGGCGATTACTTAAAAACAATGAAAGCGCCATTTTGGGGAGCAGTCATGATGAGTTTAAGTCTTGCCGCATTAGCAATTTGGTTTCAAGGGGGGATTGGGGATATTGAATTTATGGTTATGTCTGTTTTGGTTGGGGCTTTTGCATACACGATTACTGTATTTATTTTATATCCGGCTACTGCCAAAAAGTTTCTGGATATGTTGAAGGTATTAGCTGTTAAATCTCAAACATAGAGTTTTAAAAGTTTGTACGGAGTTTTCCAAATATCCGTCGATAGACAATAAGTTAGATCTATATACTTTGTACAGACTGCTTTGTTTGCCATAAGTTCTATAGAGGTAATATCCTATGTCCATATTAGTATTAACTTCTGATACAAAAGAAAAGGGAGGAGTGGGCAACTACTATAAGTGCCTGGAACTAAATCAAGAAAAGGATATAGATTACTTCTTTGTTAATAATGCCGGAACGACCTCGATAATGCATCCTGGAAACATTTCGAAATTGGAAAATTTTCAAAAGATAATTAGTTTGCTATTAAAATATTTAAAATTTATTTTTCTGGTACCTCGTTATAAATTGATACATATAAATCCATCATTAACCCCTCACTCATTCTATAGAGATCTAATATTCATCATATTATCAAAGCTATACAGAAAAAATATTCTTTTATTTTTTCGAGGTTGGGATGAAAAGTTTGAAGACAAAATTTCTAATTCCGGTCTCCTCTCATTTCTGTTTAAAAAAACGTTTGGTAGTGTAGATAGGATTATAGTTTTAGGGAAAGTTTTTGAAAAAAAACTATTGCAGATGGGAGCTAGGCCTACTAATAGTATAATACTTGAATCCACTGTCGCGGATACAACTTTTATGGATGGGTTCAGTGTCGAAGAAAAAATCTGCAGCTATGACGACTGCGTTAAGTTCTTGTTCATTGCGAGGATACTTAAAAGTAAAGGTGTCTATATTGCTATCGATGCTTTTGTTGAAGCACAGAGAGTACTAAACAACCGAAGTCTTAAATTGTATATCGCGGGTGAAGGTGAAGAGCTTAATGATGCTAAATGTTATGTTCAAAGTAATGAATTGAAAAATATCTATTTTGTCGGTGATGCAAGAAACGGTGTTAAAAAGAAACTATTCCATGACTGTCATATAATGCTGTTTCCTACGTATCATGGTGAAGGTATGCCAAATTGTATTCTAGAAGGGATGTTATATGGAATGCCTATTATCTCAAGAAACAATGCTGGTATTCCAGATGTTGTTTGTCATCAAAAAAATGGTCTATTAACAAACAGTATTGAAAGCAAAAAGTTTTCAACATTTTGTATAAACCTTGCTTCTAATAAACAGCTATATGAAAAAATGGCCAAAATAAATTTGATTCACGCTAGAGAATCATTTTCTACGGAAAAAGTAAGAAAACGAATGTTGAAGTTATATAACGAGACTCAGTTCTAGGCTAAAACGATTTAATTTAACTGTAGGTATTGTTATGAACAAGAGATTGTTGCTCTTAAATAGAAAACAGTTTGGTTATCACAGTGATACTTATTATTACTGTAAATATTTGAACAACAAGTTTGATATTACCTATTTATGCTGGGACTATGGACTAAAAAGACCAATCGTCGAAAAAGTAAATGTTAAGTATGTATCAAGAAAAGGAAACAAATTAGTTCGGTATTTTCGTTTTCTTTTTGCTGCTATTTCTGAAGTTGAAAAAGGTTATGATATCTGTTTCATCAAATACTTTTTGGGTTGCTCCTTATTGAAATTGTTTAATTCTAAGAGAAATTTTATTTTTGATATAAGAACCGCCCATACTTGGGATAATCCGCTGAAACGAAATTTCTTAGATACCTTATTGATTTTTGAATCGTTATTTTTTGATAAAATTACTGTTATTTCCAAAGGGTTAGCTTCCAGGCTTAAAATCCCAAGAAAGAAGGTACATATTTTACCCTTAGGGGCAGACAGTCTTTCTAACAAAGACAAAAAAATTGATAAAATGAAATTAATATATGTAGGCACATTTAAAAATCGGAATATAGCAGATACGATTGTAGGGTTTGAAAAATTCTATAAAAAATATAGATCAAAAATAGAAATTGAATATAAAATAGTAGGCTCGGGTACAGTTAAAGAAGAGCAAAAACTGACAACCTTAGCAAGAGATATTAATATAGATAATGTTATAGAGTTTGTTGGTTTTGTTCCCCATAGCGACCTCGGTCCCTATTTTGACATGAATAATATTGGTGTCTCATTTGTACCTATTACCAAATACTTTGATAAACAACCACCAACTAAAACATTTGAGTATGCATTGTCCGGAATGCCCGTTATTGCAACTAATACCACCGAAAACAGGAAAGTTATTAGTGACACGAATGGAGTTATAATACCAGATACTGCTGAGGGTTTTTATGAAGGTTTAAAAGTAATGTTTGATAGACGCGTAACTTATGTTTCTAGTGATATTAGAAAAACCTGTACTGATTTTAAATGGGAAAATTTGGTGAATAAAAACCTGCAGGTATATCTAGAAAGTTTGGTATAAAACGCCAATAGGCTTATTGATTCAGTAGCGCTGTAAGCACTCAAACTGAGGCGTTATTGGCAACTAACCTGACACAAAGGATTACCATAAAACTCCTAATCCAGCCAGTGTTTTAGATCTCTTTGTAAAATATCCTGCAGGATATATATGTCATCTCTGTATATGTCGTTCAAACGTTTTCTAGCGGCAAACGACATTTCAGGCTTTAGAAGTTCTCCGTTAGCATATGAAGACCACTTGCTTTTTTGTAGTGTTTTTGTGACTCTTGAATCATTAATCGACTGCCTGTAGTGTTTGCGCCATTGGTTGGGGAGCAATTGCTTTGCCAGTTTACTGGCTGAATCAAAGGATCTCAGTTTTCTTGCAGCAGGTTCAAGTGATTGAAGTATTCTTCGTGTATAGGACTTTGACGAAATTCCGGTGGCTGCGTGCCTGACCGATGTATCTGGAACAATTGATTCATCTACATTCAAAAAGGAAAATATATCCTTTACAACGGACATGGAGTCATCTACGAAGTCATCGTAGAGATATATTCTAATCCTCTCCTTACTAAAGTGATTGAAGTAACGAGCGCATTGGCGCCCATAGAATCCAGGACGGATGTAGTACGGACCATTAGCATGCCATATATTCTCTGAGTTGAAAGGTTCCTGATCAAGTGTTTCTTCAAACCTTCGAGTTTCCCTTCCTTTGCGCACCTGGTGCAGATACATAGAAAAAGCTCGTTCTATGGGATTTCTGAGAATGGCTATAAGCTGCACTTCAGGAACAAACTGTTTAATTCGCTCTGGAGCATGCGGGTGAAAAAGATAAAAAGGTGATGCTTCGCCTATAGCACATTGGGACTGAACCTGATCAAATAGCGATGTATATAGATCAATATCACTTATAGATGTCTTCTGCATCTGGAGGAAAACATCCCTTGATTTCGAAAGTGTAGGTGTATTTGGATCAATACCAGTATCGCGAAATATCTCGTTATGCATAGCAAAAAAACGTGGTTCTTTGACTGATGACATAAATATGGAAGGATGCTGATTGAGGTAGTAGTAAAGCGCGGTTGTACCCGATTTTGCGGCGCCGATTAGTAGAAATGTCGGCCAGGTTCTACTTATATTGGCAGTAGCACTGTAGGACATAGTGTTACCCTCTTCATTCCGCCTTTTTTATGGATGTATAGGAGTGTAGTTGATGTTTTGTTAGATATCCTGTAGATGGATGGCTTTTTTCAAGGTATGACATTCTTTCCTAAATGCTTATGCAGCCACACTCAACCTAGTAAGTTCTTGCTTGTCTGGATTTAAAGCCACCGGCCCAACCGTCTCACATCTCTTCTCCATCTCCTTATAAAATAAAAGCAAGTTTGATGGAGGGCTCAACTGTTTATTCCATTGGATAAGGTGCTAGTTGGCAGGTTTTGGTGTTTGCAGTACTGATCTTGAGTCAGGTCGCTACGATAAAATCCTGAAGAGTTATCTGCCACTCTTTTTCACCACGATGAATGTTGTGTCGCGCTTTCATAAAGCTCTCCTGCTTAAGTTGACGTGAGGATTACTTTATATGTGAAGTAGGCTTCGTTAACTAACGTCTTGCTTTGAGCGGTTACGTAGCGCTGAACTACAGCCATAATAATTGATTAGACTACTATGGCCGCAGTTTACTCCGCTTTTTAAATAACCTTAATTCTCACATTCTTTGGAGCATCTGGTGGAGGGGTTTCTGACACTTCAAAACTTAGAGCTCCTATATTTGGGCGAGTACCTGTAAATGCTAAATTAACCGGGTCACCCTTTGACCAGGAAATGCTCCTATCTATTATGATCTTATTTGTTGATAAGTCTATATTATTTATGCGAACGGTTTCTGAACCGATATTAATTAGGTCTCCTTCTATTACACCATAACCATCTGTGAAGTAACTTGCATCAGCAACGGTTAGAATTGTACCGGAACCACTTTGCAAGGTCGTGGTAAGTTCTCCACTTGTTCCTAGGCAGGGGCTTGAGCTACTTAGTTTAAAGTCTGAGATGGTGGATGGATTTTCATTAATGAATTTGGGGTCTTGTTGAATGTTGTTCGAAAAATGCACAGGATAACTGTCTTCATAATTACTTAATGGTTTCGACCCTAATGTTTCGCTTTTGACCATTTGGTTACTGGCAGTTTCATCAATTGCAACGCAATTGTATGAGAACACTGTATCCAAAAACGGGTCATTATAGTGTTCCAGGAAATTGTTAATGATAACAAATAGTTTTTTATTTAGAGCGACTTTGTAGAAAATGTTATTTTTAAATATATTTTTTCTTGGTGCTGGATACTCCGCACCATAAGAAATAGTTGACCATGCTGCACCTTTAATATTGTAAAACGTATTGTGATAAATCCTATTATTATAGACATCTGGTGATGAACTTCCTACAGATGATGTCATTGCGTCACCAACACCATTAAAAAAATAATTGTTTCGAACAATCTGATTTTTACCATTGACTTTAATCATACCAACGGAACTATCATCTACTGACTCAGGTATGTTTTTAATTATGTTCTGTTCGAATATATTGCCGAACCCAGCCTTAAGACTGACAGCACGGTTTCCTACCGGATCGCCACTCTCAATATTGCCTGACTTGTACGAAAAACTTGTGCCACTATATATTTCCCATGTATTGTCATAGGTATTATCTCGAATTATATTATAGTCACCTTGTATTATTCCTAGGTCATGGCCTGAGCGCCTGAAAATATTTCCCTGAATCAGGTTGAACTTGTTACCAGCTCTGATTGCCATGCTACTACCAGAATCCTCATGCGTACCTTTCCACTTGTAAACGTCCCAAGCTCCGTTATAGTCAAAGCTATTATTAAGAACCTTGTTGTATTTAGAGCTATTTTTAAAAAGTAATGCTGAATAGCCTTCAGACCTTATAAAAGTTGAGTTTTTTAAAGTACAGTTAGAAGTGTTGTTAAAATACCCCCAATATTCGTATTTGCTATCCTGGTATATTCCTTCTCCGTCAGCGGAAATACCATCGATTGTAATGTAGTTACGATTTTCTATATTAATTGGACTACTAGATTTAGTAGATGCTCGAAATTCAGGTGTTTCACCAGAATAAGCTATGTAAATAATTCGATTTTGTTCTGATGTTCCAGACCGGGCCGGGGCAATTGTTTTATCCTTATAGGTGCCTCCTCTCAAAATAGCAACATCACCGGGTTGTAATTGGCTATTAGCATAATTTAGGCTCCAAGGATCCGATTTACTTCCAGAAGCCCCATCTTGACCAGTTGGCGCTACATAGAAATCTGCCGCCAAAAGATAAGAATTTGCTATTAGCAGAGGGGGAAATAATAGTGTGTGTATTATTTTAAGTCGCATCGCATAGCACCTCATATATCAGAATTAAGTATCTTATGTGCTGCATATTCAAACTTGTTTTAACTCAAGCTCTAATATCCAGATCCAGTCACCTCAATAGACTGAGCCACAGCAGATAAAGTGATACAAGCTATACCTAAGTATTGTTCCAACATCTGAGTATTGCAATAAAACTGATCAAATAATATACAGTTTTAAGTTGAGAATAATTAAGACTTACTAGGGGGAGGTTATCTTGTTGGGAATGAGCCAGTTTGTTTTGTTGAGCAAGGTCTTATTCCGTACAGCTATTAAAATATTAATTCCTTTAGTCAATTTATTCTAATTTAAGGTTAAAAACTGATCTATTATTTAAGTGTGCTTATAAACAGACAGTGTGAGTGATGACATGGAAGAGCAGGAAACTAAAACAAAATGCATTATATTACTTTCTAGCAAGTCTTCAGGGTCAAGTGCTCTCCAGAACCTTCTTTGCATGCAGGGCAGTGTAAACCATGTTGAAGCCACTAAGCACCGGCAAAACGAAACGCTGTATTGGGTTAAAGCTGCATCTATTCTTAACCGAGCTCAATACGATATGTTGGATAGTGAGGTTCCTATTCAAAGTAAAAAGGCCAAACTAGAGCTTGTAGAGTTTCTAGAAAGTAACCTTGGTCGAAAACAAACTTTTTTGAATGACTATCAATTAATATATAGCGGTTGGGCTCAGTTGTGTTCTTATTATTCGCCTGTTTTTTTTGAGAAATCCCCTCATCATCTTCATCAATGGTCTGCTTTAGAACTGATTAATCAGTGTGTTAAGGAGTGTCCTTCTATCGAGTTTCTTTTTGTTGGACTAGTAAGAAACCCGATGGACATAATCTATTCAAGATGGTCTGGAAGCAAAACTATACCAGAGAAGTATCAGTATGAGTGGGTCTGTGCTTATGAAAACTTTCTGCGTTTTCGGGACGTGTCAAACGCAAAGTTTGTAACTATTAAATACGAGGATATGATTCAAAATGTAGGAGTGCTACAACCTGTTTTTGATTTTATTGGTGTCGACGGAACAGAAGTAATGAGTAACTATCTACACAAAAAAGCCGTAAACAAATGGAAGAAGGACAAAACTTACGGATTTGTGTTATCCAAGCGGGCTTTAGAGTTAGGAGAGAAGTTAGGTTATCGCTCCGAAGAAATGATAAATGATTCCAAGCTGTGGTGGCCCCTTAGCCGCAATTTTATTAGAGCTAGACATAATGTATTTAAACCACTTCGCCTATTACGCCGAACAGTAAGAGGTGGGTTAAAAGCTTCAACTTAAATAATAAAGAAATAACTCAAATATTCCGGCATTCGAATCACAATATTAATAATTATGAGAATAGCTTGAGTGAAAATTGTGAAAGCACAACTAGAGAGAAGTAGTTCATATAACCGAAAAAATCATATTTGGAAGAAAGCTAAACTTTTAGCAAAGTCTAGGCTAAGTCGCTCGCAGATAATTAGCAAATGGTTAATTGTAAGTTGGAAATATATTATTAACTTTGCACTTAGTGTCCGCTACAAAATAATTGTTTTTTGGAATTTCATTTCGGGTCAATATTGCGATTCTATTGATCCAGAAAAAACAGTTTGGATATCTCCAGATACAGTCGTTTATACAGGATTAAGAGAGTTTGATTTTCAGAAATACAAAGGGAGTGTTATCGGGGGTAGCTGGGACTTGTTGGAAAACAGGTTTTCGGATCTGGATGTATATAATGCCATAAAACAGGTTTGCTGTGACAAAGATGATTGGCCAAATACACTATTCTATCAGCGAACAATAAATAATATAATCAAAGGTGAAGTGCATTGGGGATGTCAAAATCAACATGATTTTGACGATAGATGCCAAAATATTGAAAAACTATTCTATTCGATTAAGATCAGCGGATATAAGACACAAAGAGATCTTCTTCCCCAATCTTGCAACGATATAAGAAAGTTGGAAGATGAAATTACCGTCAGTATAGGGAGGAAAGGGGATCTTTTATTTAGTAATTCCGCTCATAGACTTGCAATCGCAAAGCTTATCGGGTTAAAAAAAATTCCAGTAAAAGTCTCATCTAGACATCCACAATGGGTTAGTTTTGTACAGAGGGTGAACGTATCTGTTACAAAAAGTTCTATAACACCAACTCATGAGTTTTCCCACCCCGATCTTCGGGCTTTGCCTTCATCACGATATTGTGAAAGTGCTTACACATTAATCAGGGACGAATTAACTGTACAACAGGGACTAATTCTTGATTTAGGTGCAAGGTTTGGCCATATATGTCAACACTTCCAGTCAGATGGTTTCAACTGCTATGCGTCAGAGCTTGATTCTTGCAAACTAGATAATTTGAAGATAATCAAATCTGTTGAGCGTTACGAATTTACAGTTATTGATTCGCCCATCTTAAATATCAATAGTATAAGAGGCCAATATTTCAATAGCGTCATCGCTCTTAGTTGTCTTCATAAGCTCCTTAATGACAGTAGACTTCTAAGCCTGTTTATTGAATTCGTCAAAACCTTAGATACAAATACTTTTTTTTATCAACCTATTAATAGTAAAAATCTAGACACTACTGTTGATGCGGGTGGTGATTATGACAAGATAATAGAATCTATTCTTAATTACACTGATTTAAATAAGTTAAGCCTGGTTGGATTCACTGATAACAAATTACCCTTGTATAAATTGAGTAAACAGGTATAGCAATATGACTGGAGTGAAGCTTATAAAAATTTGTATTGTGATGCCTGGCCACTGGACATACAAAATGGGTGGAGCAGAGTATCAGGTAAAGTGCATTATTGAAGCACTTAAGAAGACAAATAAATATGAAATTTACTTTATAACTAGAAATGTTAATCCAAATTACTCTCCTGATGGCTACAAAATAGTCTTGATTAAGAACCTATTCGGCTTTTCTAAGGGGCACTACCTTTTGGATTTTTTTTCGTTATTTAAAGCGTTAAGGAAAATAAAACCCGATGTCATTTACCAAAGAAGGGGACTACCTTATACGGGGTTTTCTATATTGTATAGACAGGCGTATGGCTGCCGGTTTATATGGCATATTGCTCATGACGATGATGTAACCCCACAGAAACCAGAATACTATCTTAAGGGTATATATCAGTTTGTAGAAAAAAAGGTTCTAGAATTTGGAATATTGAGAAGTAGTGAAATTATTGCCCAAACAAAAGATCAAGTAAGGATTCTTGAGAGTAATTATCGGAAAAAAGCAACGATGGTTATAAATAACTTTCACCCATTACCTAAAGAAAACATAAGCAAAAAAGGACCAATCAATATTGTATGGGTGGCAAATTTGAAACCTATGAAACAACCTGAAGTGTTTCTCACATTAGCTCATGAATTCAGAAATAGGGATGACGTTAAATTCACCATGATCGGAGCACTACCCAATACTGGTTGGGGAAAAGACATAAAAGAAAAAATTATAAGAGAAAAGAATGTTCATTACTTAGGTCTACTTGAACAAAAGAGAGTCAATGAAATTTTTGCAAGTGCACACATTTTGGTTAATACAAGTTTACGAGAGGGCTTCTCAAATACTTTCATACAGGCTTGGATGAGGATGGTCCCCGTTGTTAGTCTTTTCGTTAACCCTGATAATATTTTAAATCGAAAAAAGGTAGGCTTATTTTCTGGAAATTACAAAAAACTGTTTACTGATTTAGGTGAACTCATTGAAAACAATTCACTCAGAGAGGAGCTTGGGTGCTCTGCCCAAAAATATGCATTTGAGAACTACGGAGAGAAACAAGCGCAGAAATTAGTGGCGTTAATTGGTTAATAAACTAGCTCCAAGAATGAATAGTGTGGTTATAACTATGAACAAACTGGTCTACATTCTTTTATTATCGGTATTCCTGCTCGATTATATACAAGGGCTAGGATTCGTGCCTAGATTAGTCACGTATATTCCTGAGTTTTTGTCTGCAATTGCAACACTCATCTTAATCTCGATAATTTCAGTAAAAAAAACTCTCTATTTGTCCCCTGCATACTTATTCGTGTTTTTGTTTATTATTGCGCTTGTTGCAATAGGGGTAGTTGCTAACCATGTAGATTCGTCGGTTGCTCTGTCAGGAATACGAAGCTATTTTAAGTATTTTCCATTTTTTCTTCTTCCAGCTGTATATGAATTCTCTGATGCCGAAGTTCGTTCTTATATGTACTTAATAGTGGGACTTGCGCTTATCCAACTTCCAGTAACTCTCTATCAGCGGTTTATTGAGTCGGCAGGACTTGTTACTGGCGATTTAGTTAGTGGGACTATTGGCACGTCAGGTAAATTAACGGTTTTATTGATGTGTTGCATAACAGTATTAACCGCCTTCTATTTTAAAAAGAAAATTCCTCTTACACGACTAGCGGTCATGCTGTTGTTATTGCTAATACCCACAATGATAAATGAAACGAAGGTAACAATTATTCTTTTACCTTTAGCGCTGCTTGTTCCCACTATTTTGGCCGTCGTAAAACGTTTTAACTTTAAACAATTTTTCTCAGTAATTACCTTGGGGTCAGTTGTTCTCGTTTTATTTATCTCTGTTTATGACCATTTTGTAGAGCAGCGTTGGGGATATGGAATAATTGACTTCTTTACTATGGATGGTCGGGTAGAGGAGTATCTTTCAAAAGAGGACGATAAGATACAACGTGGAAAATATGGCAGGGTGGATGCTCTGAAAGCCCCAATAGAAATACTGTCTAGAGAGCCGGCTAGCCTATTTATTGGGCTTGGCATTGGCAATGTCTCCCAATCATTTCTTGGCGCTGAATTTTCTGGGAAATACTTTAACCGCTACGGGAACACACTGAGAGGATCAATTTCAATTTTGTTATGGGAGGTAGGGATATTGGGCGTGTTCCTTTACGTAATTTTGCTCTTTTATATCTTTAGAGATGTTTTACGTCTAACAAACAGTAACGGCATCATAGGTGACCTCGCTCTGGGGTGGATTGGCGTTTTATCTATCTATGCGATATCACTGTTTTATACGGACATCATTCGAAATGATGCGCTCTCTTATGTTTTTTGGTTTTTTTCAGGAATTTTGGTATCTCATTCAGCAAGAATCCCGGCAAAAGTTCCGTATGTATTTTATAGGAAAAATCTAAATACTCTTGGTTGAACGTATGATGGTTAATGTTAGTTGGAGAGGATGATGGAAAAAAACAACGCAAGTTCTATTCTCGCTTTGGTTCATATTGAAAAAGCGGCAGGTACGACATTGATTCATATACTAAGACGCAATTACCTTTTCAAATATTGTGATGTAAGGCCTCTTTCTAATTGTACTGATGGATTTTTCCAGGCTAGAGACCTATTAAAAATGCTCACAATCAACCCAAACTTAAAAGTTATTGCAGGGCACTCAATCGTACCCTACAGTGATATTCAGTCAGAGTTTACCAATTTGCGTTTCATCTCTTTAATGAGAAACCCTATAGATCGGTATATATCCCAATACAGACATATCTCTGAGAGAAAAGGGAAAAATATATCTTTTGAGGATTTTCTTAACACTGAAAGTGTTTCCAACTTTCAAGCAAAAAAAATAGCCGGAATGGCAGATTTAAAACGAGCAATAGATGTTATTAATAATCGATTTTTACTTGTTGGTATTTCCGAAGAGTTCGATGAATTCCTTTTGTTTATGAAGCATGAATTGTCTGATATAGATTTCGACCCGCAATATGAAGAAAAAAATGTTGCTGGCAAAAAAGTTAAGAGTGACTTTCTTAGAGATAAATATCTCGACCAGATTATCGAAAATAATTCCGTTGATCTGGCATTATACGACTACATCAAATCTTCAGTCATTCCCCGACAAATCGATAGGTACGGTGATACCTTTTATTCTGACCTTAAAGAATTTAGATCCAGGAAGTTCAAAAGAGTCCATACGGTGTTGAGTGAATATTCCGATTATGCATATAGAAAATGCTACGTGGAGCCTATTACCAGTATCGTAAGGCGAATTAATGGCCTTCCTAGGAAAGGTTCATATGGTCTATTCCCCTATCCAGACAATCAACCATGGTAGAACACATACTAATAAATTAAGTTGGTTTCATTCACGGGCATACAACGGTGACAAGTATGGATGATTTAAGCAGAGACCAAAATCCTCCCCCCGTCTTTTTTGTGGGAATGAATGGCTCAGGAACGACAATGCTCCTTGAGTCCATGGGACGACATCCTGATTTTTACGCGTTTCCCAGAGAAACCAAAATCATACCTTATCTAATTGCATCTATAGACGAATTTGGTTCTTTAGAAGACGATAACAATTTTTTGTCGTTGTGGAATTATCTCTGTAACTACCCCATTTTTATTAAAGCAAACAGAGGTATTCCACTAAGTATCCCAAAAAATTGGTGTCAGTATCCCAGAGAGTTAGCAAGTGTAATTAATGCGGTGTTCAAATATTTTGCTGCCAAAGATGGCAAGTTGATCTGGGGAGAGAAAACACCTCAACATATACAGCACCTGCCGGCGCTACATAGATTGTTTCCCGAAGCTAAGTTTGTACACATAATTAGAGATGGTAGAGACTGTGCAGCCTCCCTTAAAAGGAGATATCAAAGAACGCCTGAGCTCTCAATCTATCGGTGGAAAAATATAGTGAAGGAAGGGCGTACTCAAGGCTCAAAATTAGGTGGTTTGTATCTGGAGGTAAGGTATGAATATTTAACGTTAAACCCCGAATACTGGATGAAAACAATATGTAGTTTTCTTGACCTTCCCTTTAGCCCTGAGGTATTAGTCTCCCGAAGACCAAAGTCAGGGAGTACGGTTGAGCTTGGCCATGCAGACAGTGGAATATCTGCAAATACCGGAAAATGGAAAAAGCAGTTCTCACGAAAACAACAGCTAAAGCTTGAAGCTATAGCGGGAAATTATCTAACAGAGCTTGATTACCCTGTATATAACACACAGGGTAATTTCAGCCCATCAGCTGTTAAGTTTATGTTTTGGAAATGGGCTGACTTTATGCGGGAGCTATGTAGTGTCGTAAAAAGAAAGTATCGTACCAACAGAAGCTTAAACTGGGCGAACTTATTTCACAGAGTCAATGTCGCAATCAAGCAGTCGAAGTCTAACCGTTATTAGCTCTTTTCCAATTGCTGATTACATAGGCATAAGTGGTATTTTAACAGGTTGTGTTAGATTTTCTTATATTAGCTGTTGGTAAAAATAGGTGTACCTCGATATCTAATTTATTTTATGCAATTCAACATAAGAGACTTCAGTATGAGACAGGTCAGCCAAAACTATAAAAGTGGGTTAGTAAAAATTGAATCTGTTAACTTACCAGCGTTAAAACCAGGTGGGTTACTGATAAAAACGGGGTTCAGTGTAATTTCTAGCGGTACTGAAGGCATGAAGGTCAAAGAGGGTAAAATGGGCTATTTGGCTAAAGCGCGCGCCCGACCTGATCAAGTTAAAAAGGTTATTAACTCGATACAACAACAAGGAGTGACTTCAACATTTCACAAAGTGATGAACAAACTGGACTCGCTGACACCGCTAGGTTATTCCGCTTCAGGGGTCGTCATTGCGGTCGGAGCCGGCGCCGAGGAATTTCATGTAGGGCAAAAAGTGGCTTGCGGAGGTGCAGGATATGCGAATCATGCAGAGGTCAATTTTGTACCCAAAAATTTAGTGGTAGCAGTACCTGAGAATGTTCCTATGGAACATGCCGCATTTGCAACTATTGGATCAATAGCTTTACATGGTTTTCGGCAGTCGGAGATGCAAATAGGTGAAACTGCTTGTGTAATTGGGTTGGGGCTTTTGGGCCAGCTGCTTGTCCAGATTCTACGTGCAGCTGGCATGGTAGTTATCGGAGTTGATCTCGTTCAAAGCCGGTGTGACCTTGCTCAAAAGTTGGGAGCTAATTCGGGAATGGCTCCAAACGACCCAGAGCTTAAAACATATGTAAATAGAATTACAAACGGAATTGGTGTTGATTGTGTATTTATCACTGCAGGAGGAAGTACAAATGGCCCTGTTGAACTTGCGGTAGAAGTCTCTCGAGATAGAGGACGAGTAGTTGATATTGGTAAAACAAAGTTAGATTTGTCGTGGAATGACTATTACCTTAAAGAGCTAGATGTACGTTTCTCTCGTTCATATGGACCAGGTCGATATGATCCTAACTATGAAGAAAAAGGAGTTGATTATCCCGTTGGTTATGTTCGATGGACGGAACGTCGAAATATGTCAGCCTTTATCCAGTTACTTTCTCAGGGATCTGTTTCGGTAACTCAAATCATTGAAAGTGTCCGCCTCTTTAACGAAGCTGAAAAAGTATATCAAGAATTGGCAAACGGGAGTGTGACTCTAGGTGCTATTTTCAAACACGAAGCTACAGTTGAGCATATTAATCGTATGCCAAACTTCAAATTAAGAAACGCGGAAGTACAACCAATATACAATAGCAAAGTAAGTATCGGTTTAATAGGTGCAGGAAATTATGCTTCAAGCATGTTGCTGCCTCATTTAGTTCAGAATAAAGATGTATATTTTAGAGAGGTGGCTACAGCTACAAGTCTTTCTGCTGCTGATGTAGGAAGAAAAATTGATTTTGAACGAACTAGTACCGATTATAAGGGACTTCTATCTGCGGAAGATATTGATGCAGTAATAATAGCAACGCCTCATTCATCTCACTCAAAAATGGTTTCTGAGGGGCTTAAATCTGGAAAAAAGATATTTGTTGAAAAGCCATTGGCGATCGATATAAAAGGACTCCAACAGGTCTACCAAAGCGTAATTGATTCAAATAATGATAATTTAATGGTTGGCTTTAATAGAAGGTTCTCTCCACTAGTGACCCAGATGATTGAGACTTGTGCTGCTGCTAAAACTGCTCCACTTGTTATGCATTACAGGGTGCATGCTGGGCAACTAGATGGAGGAACTTGGTATTTAGATTCTGCGCTACAAGGTAGTCGTTTCACAGGGGAGGCAGGACACTTCTTTGATGTTTTTTCTAGTCTAGTAAATTGCCGCCCAGTTAGCGTTTTTGCAAGATGTCTTCGACCTGAAAATACAGTGCAGGATGACCTGGAAAATATTGCAGTAACTGTCGAATATGAAGACGGCTCAATGGGTAATCTTTTATATCTCACGCAAGGAAGTATAAAGGTACCGAAAGAGTATTTAGAGGTTTATGGAAGGGGAAAAACTCTTCAATTACATAATTTTGAATATCTCATTGTGTATGACTCAAATGGACAAAAAAAGATAAAAGTAGGGGCTCATGATAAAGGACAGAAACAAGAAATGGCTCTATTCATTGAGGCAATCAAAAATGGAAATAAGATGCCCATTTCATTGGAGTCAATTTTGGATAGTACTCTTATCACCATTGCAGTATCTGAATCGTTACGTTCTGGGGAATGCGTAAAGCTTAGTGACTATTTTATGTTTTAAATAATAATGTAGTTATATTTTTTTGATGACTATATTTCATGCACCATACTACGCTTGAGAGCGAGCTACTCTGAGTAGTATGGTGGTTCTTGGAGTCGGTAATTTTTGTGTAACCGCCTATTACTAGTAACCTATAGTATATTTAACTGATAGGCAAAATAATGAAAAAAGAAGAACTAGAAGTTTTTGTGCTTAAAGCAGCAAGGGCATCAAAAAAATGGCCTTGAGCCGGTTCATAATCGAGTTGGAAGATCGTTTAAAATGGTTACTTTTAACTTTGGTAGTTACAGATAATTATTTACATGGTCGATTTTTTAGTAAACTCGTCCACCCCTCATTTAAACCTTATAGATCAAAGGATACTAAGAATTTTGGTTACTTAAATATCACTACTCAATGAATATTAGGGCTTATTCCTGATGAAGAAACTTGATAGCCTTTGTTCAATTCTCGGTAGGCCTCTATTAACTTAGGAGCTTCATGCTCCCATTCAAGTTCATTTATTACTCGTTTTTTACCATATGCCCCCATATTATTCCTGAGTAATGGGTTCTCAATGAGTACTATTAATTTATTAGCAAGATCGATAGCATCATTTTTTTTGGCGTATAGAGATGCATCCTGAGCGGATACTCGTCCTTCAGCGAGGTCAAATTGCACAATAGGTTTTCCAAGAGCCATATACTCCATAATCTTATTCATAGTTGATTTGTCATTCATGTCATTTGCTATATCAGGGTTAACACAAACGTCTGCGGTATTTAACATTTCTAGCAATTCATTATCTGGTACTCTGCCAGTAAATGTGACGTAATCTTCAACATCCAACTTCTTTGAGTACCGTTTTAAATTCTCAATTTCCGTTCCACCCCCTACAAGACCAAAGTGAATATTTTTTCGCCCCTGCTTATGTACAATATTGTGTATGCTTTGTAATAAGAGATCTATACCTTCTTGTTTTCCCATAACACCAACATAACCCACTAAAAATTGCTTTCCTTTTTTTAGTGATTCAACAGGGGGAACAATTTTTAACCTTTCAAGACTTGGGCCGCTACGAACGACAAATACTTTATTTGAGACCATTCCCCCTCGTTTAATTGCAATTTCTTTATAAGAATTATTTGTGGCAATTGATACGTCTGCAGACTTAAATGTCAGGCGTTCAAAAAGCATCATCAATTTGTAAAAAAAATCTTTCTTCCCAAATTTTGCCTCATAAAGCTCAGGGTTTATATCGTGGTGGTCAAATACGAATTTTTTTCCCATCAACTTAAAAAACAGCGCGATTATAAAAATAAGGTCTGGTGGATTACAGGCATGGATAATGTCAAACCCCCTAGTTAGATGAACTTTCCAAGCCAGGTAAAACTCCCAAAAGAGTGCAGTCGAGTATTCTAGTAGGTACCCTAATGCGCCATTTGCTTCAAAGGGGAGGGGGTGCCTGTGTATGTGAATACCATCAATAAGCTCGTATCGCTTTTCATAACCCTTACCTATAGGGCAGATAATAGATACTTGATACCCAGACTTCTTTAACGTTGTTGCCTCTTGCCACACTCTTCTGTCAAAAGGGAGCGGAAGATTTTCAACAATAATTAACACACGTTTATTCTTACCAACAGATTCCATCATAAGTCCCTTTTTGGCTTGTTTTGTCAGAAATACGTACAAAGTCTACAATTACTTGGTCAGGTCGAGCCTTGCCCATTACCTGATTGAACTCATCGGCTTTATTACCGATAACAACCGTTTCTGCATGTTCAAGTACTTCGTCCATAGACTTAACCATTAGACGAGAAATATGTGGTATTTTATTGAGGATATAGTCTTTGTTTGCACCATTGATGGTGGCAAGGTTTACATTGTAATCGTATAGTTTTAGATCATACCCTTTACCTAATAGCCGCTCGATTACTTCAACTACTGGGCTTTCTCGAAGATCGTCAGTACCGGCTTTAAAACTAATACCTAAAATACCCACGCGACGGTGACCTTTAGAGGTGATCATCTTCACACCACGTTCTACATGGCGCTCATTGTCATGAAGAATTGAGTTAATGATGGGTAAGGTTAGGTCTAAGGTTTTACTTTTATATGAAAGGGCTCGTATATCTTTTGGTAAGCAGGAGCCTCCAAAAGCAAACCCTGGTTTTAAGTAGTTAGGTGATAAATTGAGTTTTCGGTCACTGCAAAATATTTCCATTACTTTATGACCGTCTATCCCAACAGCCTTACTGATTAAGCCTATTTCGTTTGCAAAACCAATTTTTAGTGCATGCCACACATTATCTGTGTATTTCACCATTTCAGCAGTGGCTAAATCGGTTTTAATCATTGGTGCTTCTAAGTTCTCATAAAGGCTGGCAACAATTTGAGCACTGGCTTCTTCAATAGAGCCAATAACTGTTTTAGGGGGATGGTAAAAATCATAAACTGCGGTACCTTCTCGTAAGAATTCGGGGTTTATACACACGCCAAAGGCTTTACCTGAAGTTTTTTCTGAGAATTCTTCAAGTATGGGAATAACTACATCTTGCATTGAGCCCGGCAGCATCGTGCTTCTTATTACTACGGTATGGTAGGTTTTTTTATCTCGAATAGCTTGCCCAATTTCTTCGCAAACTCGCCTTACATAGGTTAGGTCTAGGTTGCCATTCAACATACTAGGTGTGCCAACACAAATAAGTGATAGCTCTGTTTCGAGTACGGCTTCCATTGCATTGTTTGTGGCGGTGAGTAAGCCTGCGTTAACACTGGCTCTAATTATTTCACCGACATCTTTTTCAATAATGGGTGATAAACCACCATTTATAAGGTCGATTTTCGTTTTGTTTGTATCAACACCAATGACCCTGTGTCCATTTCTAGTTAAGCAGGCAGCAGACACTGAACCCACATAACCCAGCCCCATGATACTAATATTCATTACTTCTACCCTCGTACAAGAGAGGTCTCTTGTTTAAAAAATATGCTGTGTATTTACCGAGATTAGAAATTGCATTAATTATTATTTTTTATGTCCCCTTGCTTTAGATAACCAAAGCAAGGGTTGTAGTTTTTGATTATCTTACTTATTGTCCTACCGTAACGGGCTGCGTTGTGGATAGGTTGCTTTCAGCATTATTTGTATCTAGAACACTGACAGAGAAGTAGTAAGTACCTGGACTACTTAATACGACCTGAGTACTTCTTGCGGCAGGATCATCTATTCTGGTTGTATTGCTTAAGTTATCTATCTGCGTACCGTAATGGACTATAAATGCAGCCACTTCATTCTCAGGTAAATTGCTACCATCTTCTCGTGTTGTAGGTGCGTCCCATCCAATTTCAACTGTATAGGTTATTGGAACAATTATAGGGAAGGATGTATTGTTAGTTGGGTCTGTGCCTGCTAGATACTCATCTAGATTGCTGTAACCGTCGCCATCAAGATCTAAAAGGGCATCTGCGCTGTTAGTTGGGTCTAAACCATAAATTACTTCATAGCCATCAGGTAAACCATCGCCATCACTGTCTGGGTCAATTGGACTTGTAGCTGCTAGAAACTCTTCCTTAGCTGTTAATAAATCCTGGTCTTTATCCATGCTTGCGGCATCATTTGGGTCTGTTGGATCTAAACCAAAGGCTATTTCCCAACTATCTGGTAAGCCATCTCCATCTTTATCCTCACTCATAAATCCATCTCTATAAGCTTGGTCATAAACAGGTTTAACCAGTGGGTCATATTTTAAACCTTGATACCCAAATATTGGTGTTGTTGATGGGGGAGGAGTAGGCTCAGGGCTAGGTTCTGTCGATCCGGATAGGGTATAAGTTACCTCTAGTTTTGGTGCTTGAGATGCTGATTTATTATAGGCCGTTGCAACTCGCTTGCCCGTACCTGTAATAATATAGCTAATATAGTTACCGCCACTCCATCCTTCTCTACTAACAACTTCTTGTGTTATGGTTGAAAGCAAGGGGGTTTTTTGAGCGTCAGTTGCAAGCCCTACCGTATTCCAGTCTGCTGGACTCCAGTTTACAGAGCTAGTGGTTTTAGATCTGTTCGAAATATTATTTAATTCAGTTGAAAACATTGCTGAATTATCAATAGCCTCTGCATAAATTTTGAAATTGCTAGCTCCTGTTGAAACGGCATCAGACGTAAATTGTATATTTGCACTTTCAATCAATGCACCTTTAGGTATATCCAGTTTAAAACGTATACCTATAGACTGAACTTTACTTCCATCTTCCGTTATCTCAAGGTCAGAGCTAGAAAGCACCACTACTCCATTAGAATCCTCTTCCGCGTCATCTTTATTATTTACCACCTGTGATGTTACAGTTAATAGATCATCAACTGGTGGTGGAGTGCTTTCTTCTATAACATAACTAACAATTAACAAAGGTGCAGCAGCAGAAACACCATTGTAGGCTTCAGCAGTTCGAGTACCCGTCCCTGTAATTGTGTAAGCAATAAAATTACCGCTATTCCAACCTGACCTGCTTACAACTTCTTGAGTGATAGTTGCCAAAGATGGAGTGCGTTGTATTTCATTTGCAACATTCTTCTCACTCCAGTTATCTGGAGACCAACTTACTGATGCTGCACTTGTCGGACGATTCGAAATATTGTTTGTTGTATTCGAATATGCGACAGCATCATCCGTTGCCTCTGAAAATATCTCAAATGTTGCTGCCCCCGTAGTTACCTCATCAACAGTGAACTGTATTGAAGCATCAACAATTGTTGCACCTTGAGGGACATCTAACTGAAAACGTAAGCCAATAACCTGCTGATTCCCACGATCAGTTGTTAGTTCTAAGTCGCTACTTGTAAGAGAAACTTTTCCTGATGAGTTTTGTTCAGCATCATCTGCTGAACTAATAACACGAGAGGTAACCGTGGTTACACTCCCTGCAGCAGTAGGTGGCAAGGCTTCAGGGTCGAATTCTTCAGCAGGCTCAAAAACGGCACAACCACTGAAAAGTATTATGTAAAACAAACTAAGTATGGATAAACGTCTTTTCATGTTGCACCCACCAATACTGTTGATGCCGAAAATAATCCAGTTCTATTTATATGTTTCGTTCCGTCCTTTTCTGTAAAGATAGTTAACTTTTTGTAAAATTCCATTTAACTCTGATCATATTTTGATCGATTATTTTAGATTTATATAACCAAATGACAATTAGAATTTAAGTGTCAGAAGTTTTTACATGTTATTTTGGATCTTTTTTTGACATAAGTTTTCGTGACGCAGCTCGCAACTATAAATATTTTACAACTTTTAACAACTTAGCATTTATTTTGGCACATAACTTTCCTTTAGCTCTGCTGACAGAATTCTTTACTCATCTAACTTAAAAACTTAATACGCCCCCACAACTAAACTCATTAACTGATCAATAAATGTACAGTTTATTCGCTAATGGTACATTTTTGGCTTTTAACATTGATCAAAATCAGGAACAAATTTAAATGGAGTTAAAAATCATAGGAGAAGTACTGTAAGGATGCATAAATGTAGGGAGTTTTAATCGAAAACAGAATAACAAGATAAAAGGGACGGGGATATGTACTACGATCAGACCTTATCTATTTCTGATGCTCGACCAAAGCGTTTACTGCAAGACCACATTTCACTTTTTGTATGGGGTCAGGTTCTACTCGACAATGCGATTGCTATCATCGTTCTTTATGGTTTAGTTAGTGCTTACGGAGAAAAATTTTCAACAGAATATAGTCTGTTAGCCGTAATAACTTTACTGCTAATGTGGATGATATACCGCAAGAATGGGGTTTATCGTTGCTATGTAGGCTATTTAAAAAGTCTCTTTACATTGGCCAGAGCATGGTCGTTGGTACTTTGTTTATTAGTGGTTATTGGCTTCATAACTCAAAGTATGGATTTATTCTCAGAAGAAATATTTTTTCTTTGGGCAGGCACTGCATTCTGTGCTCAGGTAGCTACTTACCTGGCATCTAATGCAATTATAAGAGCTTATCAAAAGTACATTATTTCTGTTGAAGGCGACCTACATGTTCTTGTGATTGGTACTAGTCATTTGGCTAATCACCTAACTAATAAAATAAACAACAATGTTTGGCTTAGAGATCACGTTGTGGGTGTGATTGAAGAGAATGAGCATGTTTCAAATGACTCCTGGGATGTAAAAGGGGTGCCTTTATTAGGTAAATTGTCAGATTTATCTAAGGTCATCAGTCAGTATAAAATTAAGAAGGTGTATATCGCATTGCCGATGAATCATGTTCATGATCTTAACTCGATCAACATGGAGTTACTCAATAAAAACATTGATGTTATTTGGGCTCCAGATATTTTCGGACTCACTCTTTTGAATTTGAATGTTAAGGAAATTGCAGGGGTTCCCTTAATCTCACTTTCAGAGTCTCCATTGGGTGGGCTGCAGGCATTAATAAAAGGGGCAATAGATCGCTCAATTGCATTAACCGCATTGATAATTTTATCACCCTTCCTTTTAACGGTGGCTGCATTAATAAAGCTAAGTTCACCAGGGCCTGTTTTTTTTAATCAACAGCGTCATGGTTGGGAAGGAAAGGTTATTACTGTGTGGAAGTTTAGGAGCATGTATCTTCATGGTGATGATGGTTGCAAGCAAGCCATTAAGGACGATCCCAGAGTTACACCGATAGGGCGATTTATTCGAAAAACCAGTATCGATGAGCTACCTCAATTGTTCAATGTACTTAATGGCAGTATGGCACTTGTTGGCCCCAGGCCTCACTCTGTTGAGCACAATATTTTCTTCCACAAAAAAATTGAAGCGTATCTTGCCAGACATCGTATTAAACCAGGTATAACTGGCTTAGCTCAAACTCACGGCTGTAGAGGAGAAACAAGTACTATCGCTCAAATGCAAAAAAGGGTTAATTATGATTTCGCTTACATAAACAACTGGTCTATATGGTTGGATATTAAAATATTAATAAAAACTGCATTTATATTGTTTACGGATGATGCGTATTAAAAAAACAACGCGCAATGTCTTTATGAAAAGAGAAGGGTTTGTGAGTAGACCTACTATAAAAACCCCTTATGGGTACTTGAGAAGTAGGGGTGTGAACACCGTGATTTTCATGTTGTTTCACACCCCGTCTTTTCAGTTTAACTGGAGGTTATCTTGAAAACAATATGGCCAAATTTTTTAGTCATTGGCGCGCCAAAATGCGGTACATGTTCACTTCACAGTTACCTTCGTCAGCACCCTGATATTTATATGCCAGAACGTAAAGGTCCTAATTTTTTTTCTTACCATAATGAACAAATCAAGCTGCCAATCGATTCATACGATTCTCCTGAATACATGGCCTGTAGAGCTTTCTATGACAGAATAACCCATAGTGCAGCATCTGATATTCCAACTTATACAGATTTATTTAATGATGTTGGCGAGGAAAAAGCGATAGGGGAAGCCTCAACTACTTCGTTATATCACCCTCCTGCTGCTGGCAATATAAAGCGCTTCACACCAAACGCTAAAATGATAGCCATTCTACGCAACCCAACAGACAGAGCCTTCTCAGCTTATACTGACGGACTCAGACGAGGACATGAAGACAGAACGTTTAGAGAAGCCATAGAACAAGAGCCTATTGATTCTGATTACATCTGGTGGGGCCCAGGGAAGCTTTATTATGTGCGCCCCGGGTTTTATAGCAAACAATTACAACGTTATTATGAGCATTTTGATCGTAAACAAATAAAGATTTATCTGTTCGATGAATTTACACGGAACCCTTCTGGTGTTGTTAAAGATATTTTTAATTTTCTGGAAGTTGATGATTCCTTTCAACCAGATATGAGTAGAAAGGAGAATATATCAGGTGTACCTGTGAACGGGAATTTTGATTCATTTTTTAATTTAGCACACAGCATTTATGATAAATATGGTCCGATTAAAGATATTAAAAATCTTGTTTGGAAAGGTCTTCCAAAACGCTTTAGAGATAATGTTTCAACCGCAAAGCGTAATGCCTCTTTAGTTAAACATTTTGAGAAAGAAGGAAATAACAATGATGCGAATTGGAAAACCTATTATGACGGTCAATTTGTGAAACCAACTATGTCATCAGATATGAAAGTCCAGCTAATAGATATTTTCCGTGAAGATATTAGAGTGCTTGAGGGGATGCTGGATAAGGATTTATCCACTTGGCTTTAGGTGTTGAGCTGGGCTCTGATAGTCAGCCATTCCATCGTTAATTCATGGAATGGCAGACTATCCTAATGTTAAAAAGGAAAAAACTCAGGAACAATAGTAATAACAGTAAGGCTATACACTATAGAGATAGGCAACCCCACCTTAAAATAATCTAACAATCTATAGTTTCCCGCGCTATAAACAATAAGGTTTGTCTGATAACCATAAGGTGAAAGAAAACTCGCACTAGCACCATACAGTACGGCCATAATAAAAGGCATTACAGAAACATCAAATGCGCTAGCTACACCAATTGTAATGGGGAACATCACTGCAGCCGCTGCGTTATTAGTAACCACTTCAGTTAATATGAGCGTTATGAGATAAATAGAAATGAAGGCTGCCCATACGGTTACATCTGGGCTTTTAAATAAGATAAATTCCACCGCGGTTCTAATTGTGCCCGTGTCTATAGCGACTTGTGCCATCGCTAATGCAGACCCAACCACTAGAATTATTTGAAATGGAAATCGACGTCGAATATTTCCTGGTTTTAATACTTTTGCAGCTAATAGTACGATAGTAAACAAGAGTAGGCTTTCAGGTAAAGATACATATAAATACGCACCTGCAAAAATAGCTATCGGAAACCCCAAACCTAAAAGCCATGACTTCCAACCATTTTTTATTTCAGAGCCATTAGTAGACAAAATATAAAAATTTTGTGATATGTTTTTTCTTACATTAAAGTCATGGCCTGTTGCTAATAACAGTGAATCACCTGGTTCTATTTTGTGTAATCCCATTTTTCCTGAGAGTTGTTTGTCTCCTCGTCTAATAGCCACTACAGCAGCATCAAACGTTGCTCTGAAATCACATTCTTTAACCGACTTGCCTATAAAGCTTGCTGTTGGACTGATAACAACTTCTACTAAGTTTCGCTCCAATACTTCGATGGGTTGATCAAACAAAGTTAGACCTGGAAGTTGTAAAATATCATCAAGTTCTCGGATTTCTCCGGTAAAGATTAAAATATCCGAGGCTTCAATAACTTCGTTTGGGGATACAGGTGAAATAAGCTGATCTCGTCTAATTATTTCAACCAAAAATAGGTGTTCAAGGTTTCTCATTCCATTTTTTAATACAGTTTTACCAATGAGTGAAGAGTCTTCATTAACTTTTGCTTCAACAAAATAACGTCTTTCTTCGCTTAGCTTATCTTTATCTGGTTTTAAAAACAGGTAAGAAAATATAACTACCAGCGGTGTACAAACACATAGAAGAATAAGACTAGGCATAAAAAATGAAAATAGAGTAAACGAGGGTAAGCCCTGATCAACCACTAAACCATTTATAATTAAATTGGTTGATGTGCCTACAAGGGTTAATGTTCCCCCTACAATAGCAGCGTAGGATATAGGGAGTAATAATCGATGAGCCGAGAGCTTTTTGTTATTTTTGATACCACTAATTAAAACACTAACAACCGCTGTATTATTTAAAAACGCAGACAAAAAGGATGTTGCCAGTAAGGTTTTAAATAAACCAAAAACACCACCCCCTTTCACGCACAGTTTAACAATAGTGCTAATCATGCGCGTACGTTCAAAGGCAGTTGAAATAACAATGAGTAAAATTAATGTGACGAGTGCAGGGTGGGTGTAACTATTTAAAAGAGGCCTAAGTTCGATGAGGTCTGTAAGTAAGTAAGCTAAGGCGCCAGAGCTGAAAAGAACAGCAGGGTTTACTCGGGTAAGTATTAACCCGAGTACTAAAAAAGAGCTAACGAAAGCAACGATTAGCTGGTCAGCAGACATCACTTAATTAGAAAATGTAATTGTGTACTGTTAAAAAAGTTACCAACTGTTGAACGCATTCGTCGACTGAGTGCGTTGCTGTGTTAAGTGTTATTTCAGGGTTAACTGGGGGCTCATAATCTGAATCTATACCGGTAAAGTTTGGGATATCACCGGCTCTGGCTTTTTTGTATAGCCCTTTAGGGTCCCTTTGCTCACAAACATCTAAAGGGGCATTCATATGCACTTCGATAAATTCTTTATCTTCTACCAGGGCGCGAGCAATTTCTCTATCGCTTTTAAAAGGTGAAATAAAAGCTGTCATCACGATAAGGCCAGAATCCACAAATAGCTTTGCAGCCTCTCCAATTCTACGGATATTTTCTACGCGGTCTGTATCTGAAAAGCCTAAATCTTTACTTAAGCCGTGTCTTATATTGTCACCATCCAGAAGGTAGGTATGATGACGGCCTATAAAGAGTTCCCTTTCTAGGGCATTAGCAACTGTTGATTTACCAGAACCACTAAGACCTGTGAACCAAATTAAACAAGGTTTTTGCTTCTTTTGCTCAGCTCGCTCAGCTTTAGATATATGATGGTCATGCCATACAATATTTTTCAATACGGTATCTTCCAAGACAATATTCTTCATGGGGTCATCCACATAACAGTAAAATGAGAGTAAGAAATCAATTAAGTGAACAAAAAGTGCCGGAATATTAATATCTTATTAAAAATAACATATAGATATATTATTATATTGTATAGTTAAAAAATAGTTTACATATTGATGCTTGTAAAGGTTTCTCTGGTAGAATTACACTGTTTTCAGACAAGATTTATGGAAGATTAAATGACCAACAAATCAAGTGACACATTAATAGATTTTGATCGACAACACATTTGGCATCCCTATAGTGCAATTGGTGCTAACCAGCCTTTGTGGCGTGTTGAATCGGCAGAAG
>Ga0209707_1000188_pt1 | contig 41879 bp, 30 predicted proteins | sample EN4Hudsemesocosm_FD_184630 | JGI IMG/M metagenome (GOLD analysis project Ga0209707, IMG submission 184630) | Methane-oxidizing microbial communities from mesocosms in the Hudson Canyon - EN4B Hudson Canyon (SPAdes) (version 2) | ecosystem: Environmental > Aquatic > Marine > Cold seeps | place... | reverse complement strand
CTTTGTGTTCAACGGTATAAAATTAATTTGATAAAAGTAGGAGGGGCTTTTAGCCGCGATTAAATAGATATAAATCGTAGCTAAAGGCCCTTTTTGTTAAACGAAGAAGATAGTTTATTTATAAAAATGACAGATTTTGACTGGAACGAATACTCATTAGAAACACAAGCCATTAGAGCTGGGCATGACAGAACTCACGAAGGTGAGCATAGTATGCCTATTTTTGCGACATCCAGTTATGTGTTTAAAAGTGCTGAAGAAGCATCATTAAAATTTACAGGGAAAGTCCCAGGTAATATCTATTCTCGTTTTACTAATCCGACAGTTGATACTTTTCAAAAGCGTTTAGCTTTAATGGAAAAGGGAGAACGTTGCTTAGCTTTTGCTTCAGGTATGGCCGCTATTATGGCTGTTGGAATGGGCTTATTAAAAGCGGGCGATCATGTTGTTTCATCACGCAGTGTTTTTGGAAACACAATTTTAATGTTCCAGAACTATTTTGGAAAATTTGGTGTTGAAACAGATTTTGTTAAATTAACTGATTTAACTGCTTGGGAAGCGGCAATAAAACCCAATACCCGGTTTCTATTTTTAGAAACCCCATCAAATCCAATGATTGAAATAGCCGATATTAAAGCTTTAGCAGATATTGCGCATAAACATGGTTGCTTGTTGGTTGTAGATAATGTTTTTTGTACCCCCGTGCTACAAAAACCGTTGGAACTAGGTGCTGATATTATTGTACATTCGGCCACGAAATATATTGATGGCCAAGGGCGTTGCGTTGGTGGAGCCGTTATTGCCAGTGATGAAATAATTGAAAAGCAAATTTATCCCTATTTGCGTACAGGCGGAGCAACCATGAGTGCCTTTAATGCCTGGGTATTTTTATCTGGTTTAGAGACTTTGGCTGTGCGGATGAAAGCGCATTGTGATAATGCTTTTGAATTAGCTAAATGGTTAGAAAATCAAGACTCAGTTGCTAAAGTACATTATCCAGGCCTTGAGTCCCATGCTCAGCATGAACTAGCCAAGCAACAGCAAAGTCATTTTGGTGGTGTGGTTAGTTTTGAATTGAAAGGTGGAAAAGAACAGGCTTGGAAATTGATAGATTCAACAAAAATGTTATCAATTACTGCTAATCTAGGTGATGTAAAAACTACGATTACACATCCCGCAACGACAACGCATGGAAGATTGTCAGCAGAAGTCAGAGCAGAAGCGGGCATCACAGATAGTTTAGTCAGAATATCTGTGGGTCTTGAAAATGTGCAAGATATTAAGCAAGATTTATTAGCAGGTTTGTAGTTCAAGACCCTTAAATTTAGCTTTAGTCGCCTTGATGAAATAGCATGGAATCAAGGTTTCCATTTTTTATTTTTGTTAAATTCAAGCCTAATAAAAATATCCTCCCTATTTGTAGGAGCATCCGCCCTCGGCGCGATTCTTTTGATTGAATAATAAAAGTAAAGAGCCTGTTTTATTCGCGCCGGGGCGGACGCTCCTACGAAAAACTGGGGTTTTCTTCAGGAAAGTATTTCTGTTCAAAATATAGTTTCAACCAGATATCCGTATCAATATTCTTTTCTGTCGTTTTGTATAGTTTACCCAGGCGATTCCTCACAGCATGATGAGGCAAAAGTAATAATTCAATATCATCCATCGGGACTAAATTTTCAGGATCTAATTCTTTGAAATTAATGATTTTGTATAACTGAGATTTTTTAAACCCCAGGTTGTAATTTAACTCTTCCCTTAACTCTAAAAATAGAGGTAGTAACTCTACCCCACGGCAAGAAGAATCAAGTAATTTTTCCAGGCGAGTTAATAATTGGTTGATTGCAAAGCGATATATATCAGACTCTCTAACTAATAAACGCGTAGCAATTGATTGAATGGCATTCCTGTCATCCCCTGTTAGCCGCATGGATACAATCTGTTTACGATCCGTCATATAGATACATTCTTAGAAAAATTATTATCTCCCTAAAAGTAAAGTAATTAGTCAGCCCTGAAAAACACCTTATCCCATTGAAATATAATGCAATAACTCCATTTTCAGATGACTATAACGACCAGAAATGTTAAAATAACAGATTAATTCCTGGTCGAAAAGTTGAAAAATGTTACTGTCTCCTGACACCGCTCATCAAACCAATTTATTTGGCATGGATCTACTACAGCAGCTGGATCAGCACGATCCATTACTGAAATTAGCTGCTGTTATTCCTTGGTCAGAGTTTGAACAAGATTTTGCTAAACATTACACGCCCGGTATAGGCCGCCCAGCCAAACCAATTCGTTTAATGGTTGGTTTACAGTTATTAAAATACCTTGAAAACCTGAGTGATGAAAAGCTGGTCGTACAATTTAAACGCAACCCTTATTATCAAGCCTTCTGTGGATTGACTGAATTAAGTTTGGAGTTACCTTGCGACAGTACTGAACTCGTGCATTTTAGAAAGCGAATTGGCAAGGAAGGCTTTCAGAAAATATTTCAGATTAGTGTCAGGCTACACGGTAAGGTTGCTTTAGAGGAAACCGTTAATATTGACACCACGGTACAAGAAAAAAACATTACCTACCCAACAGATGCCAAATTAGCCATAAAGATCATTAATCGATTGAACAAACTGGCTAAAGCCTATGGTATTCAACAGCGTAGAACCTACATAAAAGAAGTTAAAAACTGCCGCTTAGCCATCCGTCACTTTCGACATGCTAAACGTCGAGCGAAAGCAAAGAAAGCCCTAAAACGTTTACGCACTATTGCCTCCATTTTGATTCGTGAATTGCGCAGGAATTTACCTAAACACAGCCTATTTGATTATCACCAAAAAGACTTTATATTTTATGAACGGGTGCTTGAGCAACAACCGAAAGATAAAAACAAAATCTACTCCCTGCATGAACCAGCAGTTTACTGCATAGGGAAAGGAAAAGATCATAAGCAATATGAATATGGCAATAAAGTCTCGATAGCCAGTACAGCGAAAACTAATATTATTGTCGGTGTTGTCAGCCATGAAAAAAACATTCATGACAATCACACCTTATCCGAGGTGCTGTCTCATATTGAAAGTAGCCGAGGTAAAGAGGCTACCGATGCCGTCTGTGATCGAGGGTATATAGGAAAGAAAAAATTTGGAAATACCCACATCATCTTACCCGCACCGCCTTTAAAAAAAGACAACCGCTACCAACGTGATAAAAAGAGAAAACGTTGCCGAAGAAGAGCGGCTATTGAACCTATTATTGGTCACTTAAAATCAGATTTTAGATTAACCCGAAACTTTCTCAAAGGCATCGCTGGTGACGAAATTAATTTGTTAATGGCTGCCTGCGCTTGGAATATAGCAAAATGGATAAGAGCCATTATTTTGTTTCTTTTTGCCTTTAGCTTTTCCCTAAAAATGATACATAGGGGTGTAAAGAAACAAGATTTTCAGCTAGCAAAAATAATCGGAGAAATTTTGAGTGATTTTTCCAATTCCACTAGCCATAACTTTCGACTTTTTCAGGGCTGACTAATTATGTGACAACTTAATTACAGCAACTAATAATTCTAAAATAATTACCTATGTAATACATGTCATCTTAATGACATATTTACTTAATAGTAATGACATATTTAACAGAGATAATGGAGTGTTTTTAAAAGATAAAAGTTGTCATACGTTTCACACTACTTTCATATAACTGTCACTTTATTTGCAAATAAAAATGTAAGAATGTGCCCACGTTCGCAGTTCAGGATAAGAACTTAGATTGACAGAGGTCATAGAGCGGCTGAATTGTTGTTGAAAAGGATTCAATAGCCAGTCGCTGAACAAGGGATAGTTTATTTGTCGGGTTTTACAATGTTGCCAAACCTACTGTGAGGTAGGGACGGAAAGCTACGGGTCTTAATAACAAAGATGGCCGGGTTGCGATTCATTTGTATGAGTATGCGCCCCGGCTTGCTTTTTATATGTGCTTTTTATAGTTATTAATATTAGTTTTTTCGAGGACAACATGAAGAATTTAACAAAAAAGTTGCTTGCAGCAACACTGACTTTGGGGGCTGTTTCAGCCAATGCGAGTATTTTAAATGATAATACTTTGGCTTCTGATGCCTGGTTATCTGTTTATGATTCAACTTCTAAACAAACCTTTACTTTAGATTTAGGCGCTGCGGCAGGATTAACGGCAGGTTCATTATTAAACGAAGTTAATAATGCAGAATATTCAGTAAGTGTTGATTTATCAGTTTATGCTGATTGGAATGCTTTTAAATCATCTGCTGATTTATCGACAACTAAATATGCCGTTTTAGCAACGGGTGTAGGGTCTGATTTTACTCCCAAATTACTATTGACTGGTTCTAATGCAACTAAATTTAATGGTTTTGTATTTTCTGATATGAATTCGGCAGCAGGGGGCTTTAATGTGCATGCAGAACAAATCAATAGTGATCAAATAGCTAGTGATACAACATTTGTTGCTGATAGTGATAATCCTTTAGGTAGTCATGCGGAAGGTGCTGGTTCTTCTTTGTTATGGGGGACAACGGCTTACAATCCAAATGGACAATACGGTGAGGCTGTTGATTTTCATTTAGCGACTATCGATGTAAGCACATTCTCTGGTGTTCAAACTGGTTTCGCTGCAACTCAAGACTGGAAATTGGCGGATGATAGCTTAACATTTGGTGTTTCTGCTGTACCTGTACCTGCAGCTGTTTGGATGTTTGGTTCTGCACTGTTGGGTCTAGTCGGCGTTAGCCGTAAAAGAAAAGCGGTTTAATTTTACTTTAACTTTAAATAAAGACTATTATGAAAAATTTAGTATTAGGCGCAGCGATTTCTGCTGCCATGTTATCGGGTGCTGCACAAGCAGCAATTTCAGTAGATGAAACGACAGGTTTGCCATTAATCAATACAGCAAACACCAATGTGGTTTATTTATCAGGTGCTTCTGCGGCGCGTAAATTTATGGAAGAGCTGTTTACAAACAGTGCTGTGGCTCCAGCAGAAGCGATTTGTGATAGCACAAAACCGATCTGGAAATATAAAGACAGTATTAATGGTAAAAAACAAAATGCTTATTTATGTGAATTAAGTGCAGCAAACCTAGCTATTTCTGGCTTGGCTAAGCCTAATTTATTAATTTATAAACGTAGTGAAGGTGGTTCAGCCCAAGGGGTAAGCCCATTAATTGCCGATGCTAAGGGTTTAGCTTCTGCCGCTATTGAATTTTTAAAAATTGATAATAGTGCATGTACTTTAGGTGCAGCACCTGTAGCAGGGATATCGCTAGGTTCAGTCACTTGTGATTATGATCTTACCGATGCAACTAAATTTGATTCCTTGATACCTGATTTTGGTGTATCAGATGTGGATCCTGGGCAGTTCAAAGATGCTAATACACCGGCTGGTTTCGATGCTGTTTCTACGGCTGATGTCGCTTTATTAAATGTACAAGGTACAGCGGCATTAACTTTTGGTATTCCTGTCACAACAGGGTTACGTGATGCCTTACAGGAAGCACAAATTGCTACAGGTGATATTGCTACTAGCTGTACAGTAGGTGATGAAACAAAAGCGTGTATGCCAAGTTTGACTAAAGCTCAGATTGCCAGTATTTATACGGGGCAAATCACAAGCTGGGATCAGTTGAAAGTCGGTACTTCAGGTTTATTTTCGGGTGCAACGTCGCCAGCTGCATCTCCTAGAGTACATATTTGTCGTCGAGTGGAAGGCTCAGGTACGCAAGCACAGCATGGTATTAAATTCTTAAACTTCCCTTGTTCTACAGCAGCATCAAGACCTGCTAAAGCTGCGGGTGTTCCAGAGTTCTTTCCTGTGACACAAGTGCATGAGCTATCTTCATCAGGTGATGTGACTGATTGTTTAAATGAACTTAATGCAGGGTCTGATACGGATACAGGTAATGACTTTAATAATATTTTTCCTGGCCAACGTTGGGCGGTAGGTATTCAGTCACTAGAAAAGAATGCTGATCTAGGTGATGATTTCCGTTTTATTAAAGTAGATGGTGTGGCTCCAACGCTTGAGAACGTAGCTAGCGGTAAATACTATGACTGGGTTGAATTAACGTTTCAATACAGTAATACCCATGCTTGGTTAGATGACAATCAAGCGATTGTTGATGCGGTTATTGCTTCTGCAGGTAACCCTGTTGTCTTAGCTGCATTAAATGGAAAATTCAAGCATAGCTTTGGTGATAGTGGTCTATTAGCAGTACCGACTATTTATCCTTTAGCTGCTCATGCTGAGCTAGATTTATCGGGTCCAGTGAACCCATACACACATGCAACAGGTGGTGCGCCGGTTGACAACTGTCGTATTCCTGCAGTTTTAAATTCTGACCTACAGCTGTAATGATGGATTAACAATAATGCGTTCGCACTGAGCCATGGAATGGCTCTGTCTTCAGGCTCTGGTATCGCAAAGATATCAGAGCCTGATTTTTTTTACAAACAAATAAAGCATACTTTAAATGTTAGATAAATTCAGTAAACAAGGCTTATTTTTAAAAACAATCCTATTGTTTTTGTTTTTGTTTTTGTTTTTGTTTTTGCTTTTGTTTATAAAGCTTATGCCAGCTTATGCCAATAAATCAGAGCAAGCAGGTTTTGATTTATGGGAATTAAGAGTCAAGGGTAATAGTTTACTGGAAAGGGCTGAAATAGAACGGACAGTTTATCCCTTTTTAGGGCCAAAAAAGTCGATTGATGTGGTGGAACAGGCAAGATCTACTCTGGAAAATATATATCAAATGAAAGGCTATAAAACAGTCACGGTTGATATACCCGAGCAGGATGTAGTTAATGGTGTCGTCTATTTGCAAGTGGTCGAAGGTAAGATTTCAAGATTAAGAGTGAAAGATTCTCGTTATTTTTCACTGGGTAAAATTAAAAGTTCTGTCCCTGCATTGGCAGAAGGCAATGTGCCTAATTTAATAGAGATGCAGGCACAATTAACAGAATTAAGTAAGCAAACGGGGGATAGAACTATTATCCCGATAATGCGTGCAGGTAAAACACCTGGCACCATAGAAGTCGATTTAAAAGTAAAAGATGAATTACCGCTGCATGGCAGTGTTGAGTTAACGGGGCGAAACTCACAAGATACGACTCGAACGCGGTTAACGACATCAATCAGTTACGATAATCTTTGGCAGAAGTTTCATAGTGCTTCTTTTATGTTTCAGACTTCACCAGAAAATACTGATGAAGTTGAGGTTTTTTCGGGAACTTATGTCATGCCTATTTTTAATAGTGATACACGATTAGCTTTGTATGCAGTCAGTTCACAGTCTGACTCAGAAATAGCTCAGGCAGGTACTCTTAATGTACTGGGTGCGGGTGAAATTTATGGTGCCAGACTGATAAAAACACTGGAAGGTACTTCATCTTATATGCATAGCTTTACGGCAGGTGTTGATTATAAGAATTTTGAAGAAGATATATTGCTAGACAATATAAATGCAAGTTCTACGCCTATTAGTTATCTACCTTTTATGTTGCAGTACGGTAGTAACTTAAGGGCTAATAATATGTTAATGGGTTTTAATCTGGGTCTAAATTTTTCTTTTCGGGGCGTGGGTAATGATGAAAAAGAGTTTGAAGCGAAAAGAGCAGGAGCCAGAGCGAATTATTTTTATATAACAGCAGGGGGGCAACTCATGTACGACCTGCCTTGGGGAATGAAAATGCAAAGCAATATTTCTGGGCAATATGCTGATTCTTCACTCATTAGTAATGAGCAGTTTTCAATGGGTGGAGCAAGCAGTGTAAGAGGTTATTTTGAGAGCCAGGTTCTAACAGATGAAGGAATATTGGGTTCTTTAGAGCTCTATACACCCAGAGTTCTCCCCGAATCTTGGGGATTTGTAGATAACTTTCGATTATTGTTTTTTGCGGATGCCGGGAATGGTTGGGTTAAAAATGCATTACCTGGTCAAGCTAGAAGTATTGCTTTATTTAGTAGTGGTGTGGGTGCTAGGTTTCAAATGTGGAAGTATCTGCAAGGAGCGTTAGACCTGGCTTTTCCATTAATAGCTAATGGTGATGTACGTTCAGGGGAATCAAGGTTGCATTTTAATGTGGCTATGCAGTTTTGATAGAGGCTCTAGAGTGTTAAAGATTAAGGGGTTTAAGATCTGAAGGTTTTAATAGTATTTTCATCATTTGTAGTAGAAAAATAGCAGTTAATAATATTTTTACAAGGTAAAAACATGGTTAATAAAAAGTCGATAAATACACAACAGCAGCTAATAGGAAAAAGATTTAATCTTAATCCTATGACGGCAGCTGTTCGTCTTGCATTAACAGGCGTGTTAGCAACCACCTTGTCGCAATCTGTTCAGGCTGAATTACCTGTTGCGGCGACAAACTGGGTGAGTTCTGGGGCGGCCAGTAAAGTGATTAATGGGCATAGAATGGATATTACCCAAACCACTAATAAAGCGGTTATGAACTGGCAAAAATTTAATATTGGTGTGGGTAATCACGTTAATTTTGCTCAGCCAGGTTCATCATCCGTTGCTTTAAATCGAATTGGCCAGAGTGACCCCAGTAGAATATTAGGTAAATTAACGGCTAACGGCCAAGTTTATCTCATTAATCAGAATGGCTTTGTTTTTGGTAAAGACTCAGTGATTAACACCAATAGTTTTATCGCTTCTACCCATAACATAACAGATGATGTATTTGAACGTGGGATCACTCGTGTTTTTGATGAAACAGGGGAAGCTGCATTTGTATTAGACTCCGCTATTATTGAAGCGGATCAAGCGATGCTCAAAAAAATATTAATTGAGAGTGGTGCCGAAATTTCTGTGGATGATACGGGCAGACTGATGTTAGTTGCCTCTAAAATAGAGAATAGAGGCACACTTAAAGCAGGCAATAAAAGTCAGATTATACTGGTAGCCAGTCAGGATAAAGTGTATTTACAGCAGGCAAATGCAGAGAAAGAAGGCTTTGCTGGTTTACTTGTTGAAGTTGATACAGGGGGGGAAGTGAGTAACTTTGGTGATATTTTGGCTAAACAAGGCAATATCACTATGGCTGGCTTTGCGGTCAATCAAAATGGCCGTGTCAATGCAACGACTTCAGTCACTGTCAATGGATCCATTCGCTTACAGGCCAGAGAAGGTCATGCCGTTGCTGGTAGTCAGTTGATAGGGAAAGAAACAACACGAGACACTGATTTAGATGATGGCTTAGGCAAAAAAGCTACATTAACCTTTGCTGAGGATAGCTTAACCACCATCACTCTTGATGATTCAAAGGGGAAGGTGATTGATAAACAATTACAACCCGATTCATTGATAGTATTTTCTGCACATGATATTGAGTTTAAGGGGGGCAGTCAGGTGATTGCACCCGCCGCAAAACTAGAGATAACAGCGACCAATAACCTGAGCGATCCTTTACAAGGAAATCAGGGACGTATCCTTATGGAAGAGGGCAGTGTTATTGACGTTTCTGGTATTCGTGATGTTAAGGTGGCGATGGAAAGGAATGTGGGGGAAGTCAATGTTAAAAGTAATGAATTGCGTGATAGCCCTTTTCAGAGAGATAGCGTATTAAAGAATGCTATTGTCAATGTCGACATACGTAAGGAAACTGAAATTATTGATGCTTCTATTACGACATCAGGCATTAAGCGCTCAGTGTTTGAAAGAATGACGCAGGGTGGGGACATTAAGTTGACAGCCAGCGGGCAAATTGATGTTCAAAAAGGGGTGTTGATTGATATTTCTGGTGGTTCCGTAGATACCGCAGCAGGATCGATAGAAACAAGTTATTTGAAAAGTCAGACGGGTCAAATAGTGGAGATTAGTGATGCTAATCCAGATGATCGTTACGTTGGTATTACTAAGCAAAAGTATTTTGAGCAAGCATATACCGAAGGAAAAGATGCAGGAAGACTGGCCATTAAAACGTCTGATCTACAATGGCAGGGCACTCTTGATGCATCGGTTATCAATGGACGTAAACAACGTAGCCTGGACACTATGGCTAGAGGCGGTACATTTTCAATTGATATGGCTGTGTTTAATGCGACACAAAATATTGCTTTTAATAATGGTGATGCTTTTTCTCGTTTGGCCTTGTCGGGGTTACAAGATCTTTCACTTAAAACCTGGGGTGATGTGTCAATAGCCCAAGATGTTGCATTAGCCTTTAAACCGTTGAGTAATATCACGATTGAAGCGGGAAGTATCAATATAAAAGGTGATGTTTACTCGGCTGGAGGGAAACTTAATTTTGCAGCCAAACGAAATAAAGCATTAAATACCAGTGGAGAGTTACTGCTGGAAAAGGGGGCAGTATTAGATGTTTCGGGACGCTGGGTTAATGACCTGTTAACCGAAAATCAAGGTGTTAATCCCACAGAAGCATTAGTTATTGATGGTGGAGAGGTTGTCCTATCCGCTCAAGGCGACCTGATTACCGAACAAGGTTCAGCTATTTTGGCTAATGGTGGTGCCAGACTGACAGAAGATGAAGAGCTTATAGCAGGAAAAGGCGGAGATATTTCTTTGCAAGCGGTCGGCCTTAGTGCAACACCTTCGCTATTGTATTTAGGGGCAAAATTATCTGCTCAAGCCTTACATGACAATGGTCGATTAACTTTGACCAGTAATAAGTTTGTTATTTCTGATCACAATAAGACTGATGCAGATAGCAAAACTAATTATATTGATGCGAATCATGCCCTATTTTCCGAATTTTCAAGCATTAGTTTGAATGCAGCTTTTGATAGCATTGAGTTACAAGGAAAGGCCGATATTAATTTGACTCAGAGTAACAGGCAATTTCTCCATGGCTCTTCAAACAGGGCAAGTGCTAGATCATTAGATAGTATTAGTTTTATGGGGACACTACCTCAAGTGCTAAGACAAACAGCGAGTAAATTAAATCTTACTGCAAAAAAGAACATAACCATGGCTTATGGTAGTTCGATTTTTTCAGAAGCAGGTTCTACTATTTCAATGACAGCAGAGGATAGTCTTTTTATAGATGGCACTATCTCTGCGTCAGCAGGAAAAATTGCCTTGAAGATTAAAGCGCCTACAGGAGGAAGTTTTGATTCTAATCAGACCTTATGGTTTGGTGAACATGCTCAATTATTGGCTAAAGGGGCAGTTAAATTAAATTCTGATCCTTTATATAAAACAGGAGAGGTATTGAATGGCGGTGAAATTAGTTTAATCACTGAACGGGGGTATTTGGTGATGGAACAAGGATCGAAGTTAGATGTTTCAGGTACATCGACTGTTCTTGATATAGCTATTAATGGCGAAGCTTCTTTTGGTTATCAAGCTACGCGTATTGGTTCTGATGCAGGCAGTATAAATTTAGTGGCTGCTGAAGGCATGGTACTTGAAGGCGATATGAAAGGTGTTGGAGGCACAGGGATTAATAAAAATGGTTCATTGTTAGTTAAATTGGATAGAAGTAATCGAAATATTCCAGACGATCCCGCTATTCCATTTCCAGTCGATCCATTAAAGATTATAGTGAGTCAGCAGTTAGATCATCATTTTAGTTCTACTCATGCATTGGGTGATGTACTGGATCCTCTGTTAACTGGAGAGGTAATTGTCTCGGCGGATAGTATCATGAACGGTGGGTTTGACTACCTTGAACTGACGACTCCCGATACCATTCAATTTAAAGGTGATGTTAATTTATCGACTGGCATCGGGTTGAAATTAGATGCTAGTTCTATTGCTTGGAAACAGCAAGGAACGGAAACCAGTGGTATTGTCAATTTGGATACGATTCATTTGGCATTAGGATCATCTAAGAACAGAACGGTTGCTGGTCAGCCCGTTGCAGGTGATGCAATCTTTAACACCCATGCTCAATGGACTGACTTATTCGGTGCTGTTCGATTAGATAATTTTGGGCAAGTAAATTTAAGTAGCCAGCATGATATGCGACTTAAAGGTAATCAATTTGGAGAGCAGCGTGACTTTTTAGGTGAATTACTGACAGCAGCTAATTTAACATTGGCTGCTAGTAAAATTTATCCAACGTCTTTGACTGAATATAAAATTGCCGTTGAAAATAACCCAGAAGGGCGTATTGATATTATTTCTACGGGTGGAAATAATGCTGTGCCATTAACTGCGGGTGGCAGCTTATTAATGCAAGCCGCTTATATCAGACAGGCAGGAACACTATTGGCTCCTTTAGGAGACATTAACTTGGACGCAAGTAAATCATTAGAACTTGCTGACGGCAGTGTTACTTCGGTTTCGGGTAAAGGACTGTTAGTACCGTTAGGTATTGTACAAGCTGGATTAGACTGGTTATATCCCTTGGATTCAGTCAGAAATTTGGTATTTGATGCATCTAAAGAAAAAAGAATCTCTCTTAAAGCGCCTGAAATTAATCAGGCCTTGGGAAGTGTGGTTGATTTGTCTGGTGGCGGTGATGTTTTTGCCTATGAATTTAAGCCAGGTGCTGGAGGATCATCTGATTATTTACAAGCAGGTAGCCAGAGCTATCAAAATAGTTTTGCTGTGCTACCTGCATTGGGAACAAATTTTGCTCCATTTGATTTTTTCCAGAGTAAAGAAAGTCCCATTAAGACTGGTGAAACAGTTTTTCTGAATGGCGGTGGTGGTTTGGCTGCTGGAGAATATGCAAAATTACCTGCTCACTATGCTTTGTTACCTGGTGCATTTCTGGTAACACCAAAGTCGGGTACTCAAGATCAAGGTCTTAATTCACGTACGATTGATGGAAGAACTATAGTTTCAGGATACTCTACCACTGCAGGGACTGGAAAAAGAGATGCCAGAAGTTCTGGTTTTATGATTGAAACGGGGAGTCAGGTTCAGCAGCAGTCTCAATATGATAGATATTCAGGTGATTCCTTTTTTGTAAACAAAGCCCTTGAAAATGAAGCTGTGTTACCCGTATTGGCAAAGGATAGTGGTACGACTTCTATCCAGGCACAAACAAAACTAAGGTTGAATAGTTTGTTTTTTGTTGATGCTGAAGATGATGGGCGCGCTGCCCGAATGGATATTGCGGCTAATAATATCAGAGTCACTGATACATTTAGCGAGCATGAAGAAGAAGGTGTGCTGGAAATTCTGGCAAATGATTTAAGTCATATTAATATTTCCAGTTTGCTGTTAGGTGGAGAGCGGCAACAAGGGAGTGAAACAGGGGAAACCATTATTAAGGTTGGAGCCGACACTGTTTCATTTGAAGAAAATGCTATTTTGGAAGTGAATGATTTAATCGTCACTGCAAAAGACAGCATCAGTGTTAAGCAAGGCGCTAAAGTTTCGGCAATGGGTGATGTAAATACGGGAGATAAATTGCTGACAGTGGAAGGTGATGGTGCTTTGTTACGTGTTTCAGGGTCTAAACAGGTCGATTTGAATAGAGTCTCTTCAACGGGGGGAAAAGGTAAATTGATTGTTGCTGATGGTGCTGTTTTACAAGCTAAAGAATCTATGTTGCTTGAGTCTAGTCAGTCTACCGAAATTGCAGGACAAATTTTAATGGAAGGAGGCTCATTAAATCTAGCGGCAAACTCTATAAACATAGGTGAAGTGGAAGGTTTGGGTAATAACAATGCACTCAACTTATCCAATGCCGATTTAAGCCAGATGTCTGTTGATGAGTTGGTATTGACAAGTCGTGATACGGTTAATTTTTATGGTAGTACGGGGCAGGTGGACGTAAATGAGGTGTTTCAAACTGTCACTGGGGGAGGTATCAGCCCTGTAGAAATTTCTAAACTAGTTATTAATGCCGCAGGAATTTCAGGCGTTGCTACAGCGGAAGGGGAATCTAAAAATGATAGTGTTAATCTTAAGGTTAATGAACTGGAACTGAAAAATACTCAGGGTCTAACAGCCTCTTCACCTGCGACAGGCAAAGGTGAATTTAATGCTGAAGTGAACAAGCTCACGCTTGGAGATGGCAATTTTGCTGTGAGTGGATTTGATGCTGTTAATTTTGTTGCCAACGAGCAATTTAAGGTGGAAGGTGAGGGGAGTCTGCAGGTAGATGCAGATTTAAACGTAACCACAAGACTCGTGACAGCAAGTAGTCAATCAGATTATAAAATTGATGCGACTGGATATAAGGCTACTTTTTCAACAATAGGTGATGATTTAGAGCATGTAAGGACTGATCTGACGGGAAAACTAGCAATAAAAGCCGATCAAGTGGCAATAAATACGCGAGTGGCAATGGCTTCAGGGCAGTTTGGTGTAGAAGCTGTGATGGGGGATGTGGTTTTTGGCGAGCAAGCCGATATTGATTTATCTGGTGCTACCTTTGCGTTTGCTGACCTGACAAGGGTTACTGAGGGTGGGACTTTAAATGTGTTATCTGATCAGGGTTCAATTTATTTTAAAGACGGATCATTAGTCAATTTAAATGGTGGCGATAATAAGCAGTTGGGCGGTAAGCTGAAATTAAAAGCAACAGAAGGCAATGTTGAATACAATGGAGATTTGACTGCACAGAGCGGTTCAGCAGAGGTTGATGTAGCAGGCTTTCAAGAAGCGGAAGAATTAAGTGATTTTGTAACTAAATTAGCTGATGCTGGGGTTAATGGCTCGATTGAATATCGTAGCCGTAAAAACGATATCAATATAGCCGCTGATACACAAGTCAATGCTCAGCGGCTTAAATTTACTGCTGATAAAGGTTCAATCGTCGTGGCAGGTAAACTGATTGCTGATGCTAAGGAAGATAGCAAAATTGAGTTATTTGCAGCAGATGAAGTGATATTGGCGGATGGTGCTGAATTATCGGCTAAAACCTTAAGTACAGAACAAGGCGGAACTGTGGTCTTGTCTTCAACCGATAGTGATCATGATGCTTTAAGTGGTATTGATATTCAGGCTGGATCATCTATTGATGTGGGTGATGCTACTGGCAAGCACGGTGAAGTTGTTTTAAGAGCTTTACGAGAGGCTAAAAATGGCAGTAGTACTGATAATAGCCTTAAAATTAAACAAGTTTCAGGGCTTGTGACGGGTTATGAAGGACGCACAGTTAGTAAAGTCGAAGGTGGTTCAGTGGTTAATTATAAAGAAGGGAATCGTTTTTATGCTGAAGGCGTAAAGATTTATCAGGATAGTGATGGTCTAATTACTTCATCTGATATCAATCAATATAAGATTGATGCCAATAATTATATGTCTGATAGCCATCGTTTGAGTGTAAATACTGATTTGCAGCCAGATTTGCAATTGCGACCTGGGGTGGAAGTTCAACATAACGGTAATTTAACTCTAAATAGTGACCTTGATACCGTAGATTGGCGTTATGCTTCATTGCGTGATGGCGTTAATAGTGATGGTGTTTTGGAAAAATATGATGCAACCGTAGGACAGCTAGCATTAAGAGCGAGCGGTGATTTGCTGCTGAATAAGTCAATATCAGATGGTTTTAAAGACGGGACGATTGATGTTGAGACAGTGATTGAGTTTTTTGGAACATTTTTTCCTATTTCAGAATCTATTCAAGTTAAGGACAAATTACAATCAGGCCATTCCTGGTCATTTAATCTGGTTGCTGGTGCTGACTTGGATAGTGCCGATAATACTGCAGTCACAGACGCAGGTGATATAACTATTGCCTCTAATGTAAAAGTGCGCACAGGGAGTGGGGATATAAAGCTGACTGCTGCGGGTGATGTTAATTTTACTAGCCAGACTTCTGTGCTCTATAACGCAGGTAGGCCAGATGTAGTTTCACCTTTTGGAAGTTTGTCTGACACCATAGTGGGGTTCAATTTTTATAGTGAGTACCCTATTTCAGGGGGTGATATTGATATTAAGGCCGGAGGCAATATTAAAGGAGCTAAGTCTACTCAGTTCGTCAATAACTGGTTGTTGAGACAAGGTGACTGGAGTAATGGAACTGATCATTTGAATGAGGTGCCAACAGCTTGGGGAATTGCGTTAGGTTATACACCGACAAAATCAACCAATGCAGCTTTTGCCAATAAGCCTCTCTTTGAGCAAAATATTGCTTCGTTTGGTGGGGGAGATGTCACCATTGTTGCGGGAGGAGATATATCAGATTTGTCGGTCATGATGCCAACGACAGGTAAACAAGTGGGTACGCCTGATCCTGATTCGCCATTAGGTTTTTTAACAAATGTTGTTGAAGTAAACGGTGGGGGGAATATGCGTGTTATCGCCCAGGGTGATATTGCGGGTGGGGCATTTTTGCTAGGACAGGGGCAGGCCGAATTAATAGCGGGTGGCTCCATTAAGGGTGGTGAACAGTTTAAAGAGGGGCCTTTACTCGCTATGGGTGATAGTCAATTCCGTATTCATGCAGGAGATGATATTAATTTATCTTCAGTGACTGACCCTATGATTTTAGGTAAAGGAAAAACCAATTTCTTTAGTTATTCTGAGCAAAGTTCATTAGATATAAGTTCAGCTGCAGGCGATATTTTTCTAGGCGCGAATGATTCTGTTGTTAAAAATATAATAAAATATGCTACCCCTCAAAGTACATTAGCTAAGATTTATCCAGCATCTCTTGATGCCGCAGCTTTGAACGGAAGTGTTTTTCTAAAAGATCAAATTACTCTATTTCCGTCAGCCAAGGGTAATTTAAATTTATTGGCGAAAAATAATATTAGTTCAGTAACAGGCAATGTAAGGTTAGGTATGTCAGATGCTGACCGTTCTTTGTTGCCATCAGCTGAGCTTCCCGTTGCTCGTAATCAAATGATAGAGAGTGGTGGCCGCCTTAATCCTTTTGGTCGTGGACAACTGGTTCATGCTTCAACACCACGACATAAAGGTGATGAAGAGCCCGTTAGACTAGTTACACAAGATGGAGATATTGGTCAATTACAGATTAATGTTGCCAAGAAAAGCATCATTAAAGCAGGAAATGATATAAATAATGTGTTGTTGCAAATTCAGCATGCCAATGCTGAAGATTCTTCAATCATAGAAGCGAAGAGAGATATTAAATTTACTAGCGAACGTGATCCTGGCACAGGTGCATTATTACGCAACCTTTCCAAAATTGAAGTCGCAGGTTCAGGCGATGTATTAATACAAGCCGGCAGGGATATTGATTTAGGTGCTTCTGATGGTATTACTACAGTGGGTGATACATTAAATCCAGCTTTGGCTGATTCGGGTGCTAATTTGACTTTATTGGCTGGGGTAGATAAAGAGCCAGATTATTTTGAGTTTATAAAACAAGTGAAGCTTTTTAAGCAAAATTACTCTGGTAATAATAATGTGCTTAAAGATTTTTTTATGGATTTAGAGGGTCTTACGAATGCTGAATTATTAGAAATGAATTCAGCATCCTTGAATAAAACAGTGATGCCTTTGTTTTATCAATCTTTAAAAATTGCCGCAAAAGCTTTATCGAAAAAGGAAACACCTGCTGAGGGGGTGTTAGGTGACCTAGCGATAAAAGCTTTATTTCCCGATAACGGAGGACAAGGTGATTTAAAACTGTTTTTTAGTAAAATCCAGACGGTTGATGGCGGTAATATAAATATGGCTATTCCTAGAGGGGGAATCAATGCTGGTTTGGCCGTTGCTTTTAGTGGAGCTAAGACTTCTTCAGAGTTAGGCATTGTTGCTCAGAGAGAAGGCGAAGTGAATGCCTTTTTAAGAGATGACTTCATGGTTAATCAATCACGAATCTTTACTTTAAGTGGCGGGGATATTTTAGCTTGGACTTCGGAGGGTAATATTGATGCTGGACGTGGTGCCAGGTCTGCCATTGCAGCACCTCCACCCATTGTTAGTTTTGATGAGGAGGGTAACCTTGTTATTGAGTTTCCACCTATCGTTTCAGGAAGTGGGATTAGAGCTGTCTCTAACGGTGATAACAAAGCGGGTGATGTATTTTTGGTGGCTCAAAAAGGTTTTATTGATGCGGGTGAAGCAGGCATTGGCGGAAATGATTTTGTTGGTGTTGCTGATAAATTTCTAAATGGGTCGGGTCTTGAATTTTCAGGAAGTACAAGTGGTGTGCCAGTCGCTCCCGCTTCAGCACCTCCTGTTACAGGCTTAAGCAACACTACGGCCAGCGTCAGCAAAGCTGCAGAAAATACAGTTCAAAATAATTCAGATGATGGTGATGAAAAACAGTTGGCTTTAGGCATGTTAAGCGTTGATGTGGTGGGTTATGGGTCAGATAATGACAGTGATAGTAAGGAATTGTAATGAAATATATTGGCATCAATGCCATTAAGTTAAGAGTTATTACTGTGTAGGGTGGATTAGCGATAGAGACTGTGAAAGTATTGGCTTTTCGCGCCCCTCTTTGGAAAAGAGGGGCTGGGGGAGATTTTATTAAAAAAATAAAGCCTTTATTATCAATGACTTTGTTTTTTATAAAATCTCCCTCTATCCCCCTTTTCCAAAGGGGGAATTCAAAAGCAGAATACTTTCACAGTCTCGGTAGCGTTATCCAGCATTTTCAAAGACTTGTCGGGGTACGATAAGTAGGTAACTATATTTATTGTTCCCTCATCCCAACCTTTCTCCCTCAAGAGAGAAGGCGTTACTACGAAAACTGATGGAACGAATAATACTCAACTTATTTTTTAAATTGTAATACGTTTGTAATGTACTTTTGGCAAAATCTAATGAATGAAACATTGGTAGGAATAAAAATGAAAAGCATAACTTTTTTTGGCTTGATGCTAATGCTAGTGTCTTCTGCACAAGCAGATTGGTGGAATGATAGCTGGGCATATAAGAAGAAAATATCACTTGATAAGGTAGCACTTCAACAATCGGGTGTTTCTACTGATGTAAAGTCATTGGCATTAATACGATTGCATACAGGTAATTTTTCATATTTTTTAGATGTGGCCGAAGCAGGGAAAGATATTCGTTTTATTGCCAATGATGAAAAAACACCGCTGAAATTTTCAATTGAGAAATTTGATCCGATTAATGAGATGGCTTTGATCTGGGTTAAATTGCCCGACAATATGGCGACTGCAGAACAAGCACAAATCTGGATGTATTATGGTAACCAAGTGGCTGTTGATGGACAAGACAATGCAGCATTATATGCTGCTGAGAATGTATTGACTTACCATTTTTCTACTCAAGGTGTTGAGGATGCAACGGCTTATGCAAATAACCCCATAGTAGCGACAGCAACAACAAGTATGGGTGGTGTTGTGGCGGAAGCGGCTCAATTTAATGGTGAGCAAGTTATTCGGATTGCAGACTCGCCTTCAATCGCAATGAATTTAGAAAAGGGTTGGAGTATTTCTAGTTGGGTAAAAGTGGATGAAGCACAAGAAAACCAGGTGTTGATGCAACGTAGCGGTGGAACTTTTACGTTAGAGCTAAAAGAGCAAAGTCTCTATGTTAATGTCACTGATGTTGCTGGGCAAGTTCAAACTCTAACCTCGTCTGTTCCTTTGTCTATTGGTAGTTGGCAGCATGTGGTGGTGACAGCAAACTCAGCCGCCATTACACTTTATGTGGATGGGGTTATTGCAGGGAATTTGGCTGTTGATTTAACCTTGGCTGATAAGCTGTTAAATTTGGCTGGGGAGATGACTCTAGGCTCTGATAACAAAGGCTTACGTGGGTTTAAGGGTGGGCTTGATGAATTAAGTATTTTCACTGCTGTATTGTCAGAAAACAGCATAAAGTTTGCTTATAAAATGCAGGGTATAGGTGGGTCTTTACTTGTCTATGGTGATGATATTTCCGAAGGTGATGAGGAGGGGGAGGAGACTGGTTATATGATGGCGACATTGCAGAATGTTTCCACCGATGGCTGGCTGGTTATTGGGTCACTAGCTATTATGATGTTTATAAGCTGGATGGTAATGATTTCTAAGGGCGTTGTATTGTCTAAAACCAGAAAAGAAAATAATTTGTTTATCACCGAATTTGAGAAGCTGGGTGTGGCAGAAATGGAATCATTAAATCGTGAAGATAATGACGATGATGAAGAGGCTGCGGAGTCACCTTTAATGATGTCATTAATAGGAAAGCATGAGAAGTTTCAAGGATCATCACTCTATCGTATTTACCATGCTGGGATTGAAGAAGTTAACCATCGCTTACCTAAAGCGGTTGGGGCTGATGTTGCTAATGTGGTTATGAGTTCTCAGACCATTGGAGCGATTAGAGCAACCATGGAGGCGGTGATGGTAAGAGAAAATCAGCGACTCAATTCACAAATGGTATTACTGACTATTGCGATTAGTGGCGGGCCTTTCTTGGGTATGTTGGGAACTGTACTGGGTGTGATGATTACATTTGCTGCCATTGCTATGCAAGGTGAAGTTAATGTTAATGCTATTGCACCAGGTGTTGCAGCCGCCTTAGCAACGACAGTTGCAGGTTTAATTGTGGCGATTCCCGCATTATTTGGATACAACTATTTGGGCAGTCGAATTAAAGAAACATCGGCAGATATGTATGTTTTTGTTGATGAATTTGTTGCTAAATTAGCTGAGCGTTATAGCTGATTTATTGTTGAAAGAGAACTCATCCATGTAGCCTTAATGTAGCGAAGCGAAATCAAGGGATTTTAAAGTAAACCTTGATTCCACCTTTGTTTCATCAAGGCTACAAAAGCATATTTTAATGACAGGCAATGCAAAGTCGTCATTAAGTTAAGAAATTAAAAACACATTTTTTTTAGCTTAATTTATTCACAATAAATACAGGCTAAGAGCGGGTTAACATGTTAAAAAAAAGATTAAATTATGAGATATAAAGAAGAAGTCGAGGTTTACGACGAAATTAACGTCACCCCCATGTTAGATGTAGCTTATGTATTGCTCATTGTATTTATTCTGATGACGACTGCAGCCGTGCAGGGAATTACAGTTAATTTGCCCAAAGCAAGTAAAACTCCCAGTCTATCAAAGCCACAAACTAAAGCGATTACAGTGATGGCGGATGGCACTATTTTTTTGGATACCTACCCGGTGACTATGGCTCAATTAGAGGCTACTTTATTACAGTATAAAGCGGTTAATCCTGCTTTGCCTGTGGTTATAAAAGGGGACTCTGGGGCTGAATACCAATATGTGGTGAGTGTTTTAGACTTATTAGGCCGTCTGGATATTACTCAGATTGGCTTAGTGACTCAGAAATTAGTCAAGTAGATTATTAGGCATGAGTAAGAAAAATCATTACATGATTTATTTGCCACGAGTTATTGGCATCACTTTGGTCATTGTTATTATTTATGCTGTGGTTAGTTTTATTCAAGGTTTTGTGGATGATAAACCTGAAAAAAAACAGGCTAAGGTGCAGAAAATAACCTTATTTAAACCGCCCCCTCCTCCGCCTCCGCCCCCACCACAAGAAGAGCCCCCACCAGAGCCTGATATCGAAGAAGAGGTGGAACCTGAACCCGAGCCAGAAAATCTACCCGATGTTTCAGATGAAGCGCCTGCAGAAAGTTTAGGTTTAGATGCAGATGGCAGTGCAGGGTCGGATGGATTTGGTTTGGCCGCCAGAAAAGGCGGTAGGGGGTTGTTGGCAGGAAACCCAAATGCCTGGTATGCCAGTATTGTAAAGAATGCAGTATTAGATGCCATGATGGATAGAGATGAATTACGCCGCCGTGCTTATGCTGCTTATATCAGTATTTGGTTAGATGTAGATGGCAGTGTGTTGCGATATAAACTGAGCCGTAGCAGTGGCGATAAAAATATAGATAAAGTTATCAATTCTGTGTTGGAAAAAATAGACCGAGTAAGCGATAAGCCGCCTATAGGTATGAAACAACCGCTTAAATTAAAGATCACTTCAAGAATGTAATGACAATGGAATATATTAAAACCAAGACTTTCAGAAAAACACTGTTGGCCGCTGCTGTGCTGTCTTTTAGTGTGTCTGTACAAGCGGGTGAAAAAGAAGAATTACTGAAATTGCGAAATACTACGACTAACTTAATTAATTTGTTAGTTAAGCAAGGGGTATTAACTAAAGAGAATGCTAAGCAAATGGTTAAACAGGCTGAAAATGATGCAGAGCAGCAGGTGAAAATAGCGGCTGAGGCAGATAAGGTTGAGCCTGGTGTGGTCAGAGTACCTTATGTCCCCATCTTTGTTAGAGACCAGATTCGTCAACAGGTTCGTGCTGAATTACGAGAAGATGTGGTGGCTGATGTATTGAAGGAGGCAGAGACTAAACAATGGGGTGTGCCAAATGCATTACCCGATTGGACGCGTCGATTTAAGTTGTATGGTGATATGCGTTTAAGATATGAACATAATCATTTCGCAGAGTCAAATTTTGTTAATCCTGTTGTTTCAACAAGGTCGAGTGTCAATGACTACCATGCCTTAAATAAAGAGGGAAAGGGGCTAGGGACCGCCGGAGGGTTACAAAATATAAATCAAGATAGAGATCATTTTAGGACTCGTTTCCGTTTAGGCTTAAAAGCTGAAGTGACTCAGGGGTTAGAAGCTAATTTGCGCTTGGCAACAGGTAATATTAATAATCCTGTATCGACTAATCAAACATTAGGTAATACGGGACAAAAATTTGATTTTAATATTGACAGGGCTTTCCTTAAATATGAAGGTCTGGATAGTAATGCCTATAATTGGATGACTCTACAAGGCGGTCGCATATCAAATCCTTTCAGGTCAACTAATTTGGTGTTTGATGATGATTTAGGTTTTGAAGGATTTTCATCAACTTTTAGATATAACATGGCAGGGTCAGATAGCTTATATGATCAGGAAGACGAGTCAGGTAGTTTGTTTTTAACTCTAGGTGCATTTCCTTTAGAAGAGTTTGAATTAAGTACTAAAGATAAATGGATGCTGGCAGGGCAAGTCGGTTCTGATTGGGAATTTACTAATCAGGATAAGGCGACTGTTAGTGTGGGGTATTATAACTATTTGAATACTGAGGCTCGAGCAGGGGAAATCGGTACCGCTGACCACCTTTGTGGTTCAGCGGCAGCTGATGCGGATATTGATGCTTCGGTGCCTGAATATTTACAGAAAGGCAATAGTATGGGAGCTATTTGTTATGACAATCAGTTTAATACTAATAATCCTCAAGAATTTGGTTTAATTTCTGAATTTGAAATTTTAAATATTACAGCCTCTTATGATATGGCCATGTTTGCGCCTATTCATGTCAAATTAACAGGGGATTATGCTAAGAACCTTGGTTTTAATAAAGATGATATTCAAAATCGACTAAGCACTGCGGATATTTATAACAACCCTAATCTGGAAGAGCGTACCGATGCCTGGCAAGTCCGTCTTGATGTCGGTTGGCCTTCTACTTTACTGCCTGGGCGATGGAATAGTTATGTTGCTTATAAATATATAGAAAGTGATGCGGTGTTAGATGCTTTTACTGATTCTAATTTTCATCTGGGGGGCACAAATGCCAAAGGCTGGGTTCTTGGTGCTAATTATGGTGTATTGGATAATGCTTGGCTCAGTGCTAGATGGATTAGTACAGACCAGATTGATGGGCCTAAAGTCGGAATTGATGTGTTGTTAATTGATTTTAACGCTAAATTCTAATTTATAGAGAGGGTTTGTCATGTCAAAAAAAATATTTGTTTTGTGGTGCATTCTATTTTGGAATTCATTTTCTCAGGCGGGTGTTCGTGATGCCTCAAGTGGGGGTGGACAAATGGTTGCAAAGCTGCAAGGTATGGTAAGGCAAGTCACAAAAGAACGTGATAGCGTCAAAACTGAAAATGCCAAATTACAAGCTGAGCTAGAAACATTAAAAAAACAGAATGCCAAGCTTGAAGCAAGTGGCGAGAAAATCAGTAAAAAACTAGCAGGACAGCAAGGTAGTAATAAAAAATTACAGGCGCGTCAGGAACAAACATATAACAAACTAGTAGAAGTGGTCGATAAATATAAGCTTTTGAAGCAAGAAAAAAATCTATTAAATAGTGAGTTGATAGGTTTACAGGGGCAATTTAAAAATAGCACTCAGCAATTGGATATTTGCAGTACTCACAATGGAAAGTTGATTAGTTCGGCCAACGAATTGTTAGAACGGTATCAAAATAAAGGTACTTTTGATGGTTTTTTGCAAAGTGAAGGTGTTTTGCAATTTAAGAGCGTAGAGATGGAAACGATTGTTCAAGAATATGAAGATAAGATTCGTGATGAAGAATATCAAGGAGCAGTCAGTTTAAAGTAGGGAAACATTGGCCACAACAGAAATAAACTAATTGCTGTAGGAACGTCCGCCCTCGGCGCGAATAAAACAAGCTGTTTATTTTATTCAGTAAAAACAATCGTGCCGAGGGGCGGATGTTTCTACCAATAAGGTAATACTGTTCTTTATAAATTTACCTGATTACGTATCAGCTTCAGCCAGTCCTTAATCATACTGTAGGTGCTTTAAGCCCTCTCCCCAAGCGGGGGAGAGGGCTTAAGAGCAAAACCCTCACACTCGCCAGGTTTAGCTGAAACTCATGGGTAATCAGGTAAATTTATGCTTTGTATTGAGCCATGAGAACTAATATCTGTTGTCGAGTTATTCATTGTCTCGTATCCAGTTGAATGACAGCAAAAAAATAATATGAAAAATCAATATATCTTAAAAAATATAACTCTGTTGATCGTGATAACTGGGTTATATGCTTGCAGTAACAAAGAAGATGAAAAGGTGAAATTTATGCATCAAGGACAACAGTTTTTTCAAGCAGGCGAGTATAAAAATGCACAACTAGCTTTTGAAAAAATATTAGAATTTGATCCTAAAAATATTGAAACTCAGTTTCAAATTGCAGAAGCTTTAAGTAAACAAGGTGATGTTGTTAAGGCATTTGAATCTTATCAACAAGTGATTAAGCAGGATGATCAGCATGTTATGGCAAGGGTGCGAGCAGGGCAGTTGTTTTTACTTAATGGACAATTGGATAATGCAGAAATAATGATGCATCAAGCCATTGCAATCCAGCCAGATAATATTGAAGTTTTAATGTTAAATGCCAATGTTAATATGGCTAAAAACAATACGGATGCTGCAATTGTATCTACAGAGAAAGCATTGAAAATTGAGAGTAACTCAAGCTCTGCCATGATCATGATGGCTGCTATTTATGTTAAAACTGGAAAAATAGACTCGGCTATTAAATTGTTACAGCAAGGACTTATTAATTCTGTTGATAATGAAGAAATGTATTTAATGTTGGCCCATCTTTTTATTAAAAACCAACAGTATGATAAGGCTGAGAGTCAGCTAATGAGCCTGGTTAAATTGCAAGCTGATTCTTTTTTGCCTTATCAGCGTCTAGCTAATTTTTATATGGCTACACATCAAGCTGATAAAGCGGAGGAAATAATTCGTGATGCGGGCATACAATGTAAAGAAAGTGAAACTGCTCAGCTCTATTTGATAGATTTTCTCGCAGAACAACGAAATGTTGATGTGGCAATATCTGAATTGTTACCAATGATAGAGCAACAGAAAAAGGCTTACTCCCTACAGTTTAAGTTAGTTTCCTTGCAGTTAAAAAAAGGTGATATTGAGCCAGCGATAGCCACCTTAAAAGAAATAATTGAGCTTGATAAAGAGGCTGATGCAGGAATAAAAGCACGCAACTCATTAGCTAGCTTATATGCTTCTAGCCAAAGGTTGGAGCAAGCTTTTGATTTGGTTTCAGCGGTATTAGCACTGCAACCAGAAGAAAAAGAGGCTTTAATGCTACGGGGGCAAATTTTGCTGGCTAAGAAAAAAATCACCGAAGCTATTTCTGATTTTCGATTGCTATTACAGAATCAGCCAGATAATTTGCAGGCATTAAAGTTATTGGCCTCAGCTCATGTTGCCAATAATGATAGGGTATTAGCCGTAGAAAATTTGCAAAAAATTGTTGCTATTGCTTCTGATGATGAAACGGCTAGGCAAGATTTAATTACATTAATGATTAGTCTGGGAAATTATCAACAAGCTGAACAGCACATCGATGTTTTATTAAAGCAACATCCTCAAAATAAGAAAGCACTAGAGTCATTATTTAAGGTTAGGTTAATTCAGAAAGATTGGGAAAGTGTTCAGCAAATTTCTCAGTTGTTTCAACATGATGCTAATAATGAAGCTATTGGGCATTATATGTCTGGGATGGCATATCAAGCTGAAGGCAAGTTATACGATAGTATTGATGCATTTAAACAAGCCTTAAAAATTAAAGCTGATGCGATTGAGCCTTTAACTCAATTAATCAATAATTATGTGGCTTTGGATAAATCTAAAAAGGCTGTTTCATATTTAAAAAAATTGCTTAAAACAGATAAAGATAATTTTATTGCTTATAGTTTGTTAGGTGATTTATATCTTAGAAAAAATTATTTAGACGATGCTGAGAGGGCTTATAGGCGAGCTATTAAAATTAAACCTCAGTGGGCTCAAATCTATCAAAAAATCGCAAAGATTTCTTTATTGAAAGATGACAAATCTGCTGCAATGAAAATTTTGCAAAAGGGGATAAACAAAACAGATTCGGCAGTAGAGCTGGTTGATGCGTTGGCTTTGATTTGATTTTCCTCTTCTGCTCTTAGTAATCTAACAACTTTAGATTTGATGGATAAGGTAATGTAGGTTGAGTTACGTTTTTTTGCTATGTTCAAAAATCTAATCAATCTACATTATCTATCAAACCAATATTGACGAACGACTAGGTTATTCTCATTTTTTCTCAGTTAGAATAACCTAGTGCTTTACTCTGTTTTTAAATAGGACTAAAATAGTCCACATTGTGAATGGAGAGGCAATGTTAAAGTTAAGTAAATTAACAGACTATGCAACGGTTATTTTAAGCTTTATGGCGAAAGACCGGCTAGGTATGCATGCTGCATTAGAAATTTCTAAGGTTACGGGAATTACTTTACCAATGGTAAGTAAAATCCTTAAACTTTTGGTTAAAGCGCATGTATTAACATCTGTTAGAGGGGCTAAAGGTGGCTATTTGTTAGCAAGATCGCCTGAAAGAATTACTGTGGCTACAGTAATTAGTGCGCTTGAAGGCCCTATTGCTTTAACTGAATGTAATGCTTCTCATAAAAATTGTGATCAAGCCAGTGGCTGTGAAATTCAAGGAAACTGGGGTTTGATTAATCAAAAAGTATTTAATGCGCTGGATTCAGTTACTTTGGCCGATATGATAATGCCCGTCAAATCGCCAGTAGAAATAAAAATCCCCGTCAGTAGTTTATATAGATAGAGTCATTTATGTCATCAAGTGCTAAAGAAGTTGAAAACCTGATTTCTCAGGAATATTCTCAAGGTTTTGTTACTGATATCGAAGTAGAAACTTTTCCTCCTGGTTTGGATGAAGAAGTGATTGCTAAGTTATCCAAGATTAAAAATGAGCCTGAATTCATGTTGGAATATCGATTAAAGGCATTCCGTCATTGGCAAACTATGAAGAACCCTGACTGGGCGCAATTGAACATTGAGCCTATTGATTATCAGGCCATTAGTTATTATTCAGCGCCTAAAAAAGATTCTGATAAACCACAAAGTCTAGATGAAGTTGATCCTGAATTATTAGATACTTATAAAAAATTAGGTATTCCTTTAGATGAGCAAGAGCGTTTAGCGGGTGTTGCAGTTGATGCGGTGTTTGATAGTGTTTCTGTCGCAACAACCTTTAAAGGTAAGTTGAAAGATGCAGGTGTTATTTTTTGCCCAATCTCAGAAGCGTTACAAGAATATCCAGAATTAGTTAAACAATATTTAGGCACGGTTGTACCAGAGGGCGATAACTTTTTCGCTGCTCTAAATGCAGCTGTTTTTACCGATGGTTCTTTTGTTTATATTCCTAAAGGCGTACGTTGCCCGATGGAACTATCAACTTATTTTAGAATTAATGCTGCAAATACTGGGCAGTTTGAACGTACCTTGATTATTGCTGATGAAGGCAGCCATGTTAGTTACCTTGAAGGCTGTACTGCACCTATGCGTGATGAAAACCAATTACATGCCGCAGTGGTTGAATTAGTTGCTATGAAAGATGCAGAAATAAAATATTCAACAGTACAAAACTGGTACCCAGGTGATGAAAATGGCGTGGGTGGTATTTATAATTTTGTCACTAAACGTGCTGAGTGTCGAGGAGATAACGCTAAAGTATCTTGGACACAAGTAGAGACAGGTTCAGCCATTACTTGGAAATATCCTAGCTGTGTTTTATTAGGTGATAATTCTGTTGGTGAATTTTATTCTGTTGCCCTAACCAATAATTATCAGCAAGCTGATACTGGCACTAAGATGATTCATATTGGTAAAAATACTAAAAGTACCATTATTTCAAAAGGTATTTCAGCAGGTAAGGCGCAAAATACTTATCGTGGGCTAGTTAAAGTAGGTAAAGGTGCTGAAAATGCACGTAACTATACCCAGTGTGATTCACTATTAGTCGGTGATAAATGTGGAGCGCATACTTTCCCTTATGTAGAAGTGAAAACACCTTCAGCTCAAGTGGAACATGAAGCCACCACCTCAAAAATCAGTGAAGACCAATTGTTCTTTTGTCAGCAACGTGGATTATCAGCAGAAGATGCGGTATCAATGATTGTGAATGGTTTCTGTAAGGAAGTGTTTAAAGAATTGCCGATGGAGTTTGCAGTAGAAGCACAGGCTTTATTGGGAATAAGTCTTGAAGGCTCGGTCGGATAAAGATTCGTTGGTTTTAAAATAATTGGAAGTGAGGCTTTAGCCTCGCTTGATATATGCGAGGCTAAAGCCTCACTTCCTTGTTTCAGAGTATAAGAGTTGGAACAAGATCAAACAGGAAAAAAACAAAATGCTTAAGATAGAAAACCTTCATGTCAGTGTTGGAGACAAGCCTATTCTAAAAGGGCTTAACTTAGAAATTAACGCAGGTGAAGTTCACGCTATTATGGGGCCCAATGGTGCAGGTAAAAGTACTTTGTCTCATGTGTTATCTGGTAAACCAGGTTATAACATCACTGAAGGTAAAGTGACCTATATGGGCAACGATCTTTTGGATATGGACCCTGAGATTAGAGCGCGTGAAGGCGTTTTTCTAGCATTTCAATATCCTGTGGAAATTCCTGGTGTTAGTAATATCTATATGTTGAAAGCTGCTTTAAATTCAATTCGTAAACATCATGGTTTAGATGAAGTTGATGCGATGGATTTTTTAACCATGGTTAAAGATAAAATCAAATTACTAGAAATGGATGAAAAGTTTTTATACCGTGCGGTTAATGAAGGTTTTTCAGGCGGTGAGAAAAAACGAAATGAAATTCTACAAGCGGCTATTTTAGAACCAAAAATGTGTATTCTGGATGAAACTGATTCAGGTTTAGATATTGATGCACTAAAAGTTGTAGCAGAAGGGGTTAACTCACTTCGCTCAACTGAACGTTCATTTTTAATGATTACCCATTACCAACGCTTATTAGATTATATAAAACCTGATATTGTTCATGTTTTAGCGGATGGCCAAATTGTGAAATCGGGTGGCCCAGAGTTAGCATTAGAACTGGAAGCAAAAGGCTACCAGTGGGTTGAAGGGCAGGTAGCATAATGACAAGTCGTTATATTGCAGAATATGAGAAAACAGCTGATTTATTGCCTGGGCAATCTCTTATTTGGCTTAATACATTAAGAACTGAAGCTTTTAATTGTTTTTCTGATCAGGGATTTCCTTCATTAAGAGAAGAAGAGTGGCGTTACACTAATGTTTCTGCTATTGAGAAGAAGTTATTTGCACCTTCATTAGACTTATCTGAAGCCGTTTTTGATCAGGCTCTGTTAACTGAAAATCAACTTGAAGATACTTTAACCATTGTATTGATTAATGGTCGTTTTTCTAAACAGTATTCTTCATTAGATGGATTAGATAAAGATATTACAGTATTGAGTATGGCTGATGCTATAGAGCAAAAACCAGAACTTTTAGAAAATTATTTAAGTAAAGCCGTTAGTAATGAAGAGCATAGCTTTGTTGCATTTAATACAGCCTGGTTTAGTGATGGTTTATTTGTTCATATTCCTGCTAAAAAAGTGGTAGATCAAGCTATTCAGTTATTACATATAGTCACTGAAACAGAATGTTTAGCAACCACGCGTAATGTACTCATTGCTGAAGAAATGGCAGAAGTTAATATTATTGAAACCTTTGTAGGTGTTGATGATGCTTATTTAACAGCTGCTGTCACTGAAGTGTTTGTTGAAAAAAATGCCAGCTTAAGTTTGTATAAAGTACAAAGTGAAGGCGAAAAAGCTTACCATTTTGGTGGTACTTACGTTAAACAGGCAAGAAACAGTCGATTTAATCATCATAACTTTGCCTTTGGTGGCTTGTTAGCTAGAAATGATGTACATACAGATTTAGATATTGCCTCTGAATGTGATCTAAATGGCTTATATATAGGTAATAAGCGCCAACATATAGATAATCACACCCGTATTAATCATTTAAAACCTCATGCAATCAGTAATGAATTGTATAAAGGTGTTTTGAATCAGCGTGCCAGAGGTGTTTTTCAAGGTATGGTTTATGTGGCGGAAGATGCTCAAAAAACAGATTCAGCGATGAATAACCGTAATTTGTTGTTATCTAATGATGCTGAAGCAGATACCAAGCCACAGTTAGAAATTTATGCTGATGATGTGAAATGTGCACATGGTGTAACAGTCGGGCAATTAGAAGATAAATCTATTTTTTATCTACAAGCGCGTTGTATTGATGAAGAAACAGCCAGAAATATGCTGACATTTGCCTTTGCAAATGAAATGGTTGATAGAGTGAAGTTGAAAAGTCTGCGTAAAGTGGTGCTAGGGCAATTATTAGAACGCTTTCCTCAGGCCGGTGTTGATCAGGCTTGGTTATAAATTGTAGGGCGGACTTTAGTCCGCTGTGCTATGACAGATAATTTAAACCTTGCTAAGAGCGGACTAAAGTCCGCCCTACAAAATATCAGATATATTGATACTAATATTATTTAATTGAGATAAAGTAATTTTATCGCCCGTATGTAAAGTGGTTTTTTCAGCATAAAGACCATCACGAGGTTGACGGTAAACTTCAAGGCAGGCTGCATTAACGTCAAGTAACCAATACTCTGGAATATTGTGTAATGCATATAAGCGGAGCTTTTGGTTTTGATCAAATTTTAATGACTTATCAGCTATTTCTATTAATAAAAATACATCGCTAGCAGTAGGATGGTTTTCATAATAGAAGTCTGGACTAGGATGTAGCAACATAAAGTCTGGTTCTGGTTCTGATAAGTCGCCTAATTGCACTGGGTCTTGCGCTGCAATGATGGCCGAACCTTGGGTTAATCCAGAAAAAATATTAATTAAGCGTTTAAGGTGACTAGCATGGTGCGATCCAATAGGTGCCATATCAATAATTTCTCCATTAATAAGTTCAACACGACTGCCTGGTGGAAATATATTAGCTTCTCCTAACCTTTTCCATTCATCAAGGTTAGTTAAATGCTTTTTACAAAAGTCATCAGTAGTTACAGACATAATCAAAACGATATTAGATAAACCAATTTAAAATATAATACGCTATTGCTAAATTAGCAACAAAATACAGAATAACATAAAAAAATGACAGCATTCCCCATAGAAAAAATTCGTGCTGATTTTCCTATTTTAAAAGAGAAAATCCGTAATAAGCCTTTAGTTTATTTAGACAATGCGGCCACTTGTCAAAAACCTCAAGTGGTTATTGATAGTATTTCTCACCTTTATAGTCACGAATATGCCAATGTGCATCGTGGTGTGCATACTTTAAGTATTAAAGCGACAGATCGTTATGAAGGTGCGCGTGAAAAAGTTAAAGACTTTATTAATGCCAACAGCACAAAAGAAATTATTTTTGTAAGAGGTGCAACCGAAGCCATTAATCTGATTGCAGCCACTTTTGCAAAAGCCAATATTAAAAAGGGTGATGAAATATTAATCACCGCCATGGAGCATCATTCTAATATTGTACCTTGGCAAATGTTTTGTGAAGAGACTGGCGCTGTTTTAAAAGTAGCACCAATTAATTTACAAGGTGAATTAATCTATGAAGAATTTGAAAAACTGATTAGTGATAAAACCAAGCTAGTTTCAGTGGTTCATATGTCTAATGCTTTAGGTACTGTTAATCCTGTTAAAAAGATTATTGCAGCAGCAAAAGCAAAAAACATTCCTGTGCTATTAGATGGCGCGCAAGCAATTCCACATATGTCGGTTGATGTACAAGAGTTAGATTGTGATTTTTATGTATTTTCTGGTCATAAACTTTATGCACCTGCTGGGATTGGCGTGTTATATGGGAAACAAGCTTTATTAGAAGCCATGCCTCCATACCAAGGCGGTGGCGATATGATCCGAAAAGTGACTTTTGAAGATACGGAATATAATAGCTTACCTTATAAGTTTGAAGCAGGAACGCCAAGTATTGCTGATGTTGTTGGCTTAGGTGCGGCTATTGATTATCTGACTGAAATAGGTATGGACAATATTGCAGCTTATGAGTCTGAGTTACTAGATTATGCCACCGAAAAAGCCAGCAAAATAGAAGGCTTAAGAATTATTGGTGAAGCAAAAGAAAAAGGTGCTATTTTATCTTTTGTATTAGATAAAATTCACCCACATGATATTGGCACTATGCTGGATAGTTTGGGCATTGCGATAAGAGCAGGCCATCATTGTGCCATGCCAGTCATGGATTTTTTTGAAGTACCCGCAACAGCCAGAGCTTCCTTTGCTATGTATAATACCAAAGAAGAAATTGATGTATTAATGAACGGAATAGAGCAACTAATAGAGGTATTCGGTTAATGTTTGATGATTTAAGAGATCTTTACCAAGAAGTGATTTTTGACCATAACAGAAATCCACGTAATTTCAGAGTGATGGAAAATGCGGATAGAGAAGTAGAAGGCTTTAACCCATTATGTGGTGATAGATTAACTTTGTTTCTGAAAATGGACGGAGATAAAATTATTGATGCCAGTTTTCAAGGTTCTGGTTGTGCTATTTCTACAGCCTCTGTTTCATTAATGACTGAAATAGTAAAAGGTAAAACAGAAGCAGACGCAGAAGCTTTATTTAAACAATTTCATGAAATGACAACAGGTAAAGAAGATGATGTTGATTTAGAAGCAATTGGAAAACTTGCTGTATTGGTGGGTGTTAGGGAATACCCAGCACGAGTAAAATGTGCAACATTAGCTTGGCATACTTTAGATGCGGCTTTAAAGAATGAAGAAAATTCAATTTCCACAGAATAGAGTTGTTTAAATTTGTAGTAGGGAACTATTGGCTACGATTTCTCTTGATCCTGTTCAATAGATTCTCCAACCTTTATCAATAAAATTTCAAATGCTGTGAAGAAGTTTGTGGAATATGGCTTTAAATAAGTGGGTTATTAGCGGGTATTATTAGTTGAGACTGACTCCATTAGTTATATATTACTCACCTTGCAATTCCGGTTGGCTGATTACACTATGAAATAACTACCAAAATTAATTTAAATGAATAAGTATTTATTTTTAGTCATGATAGTGTTTTTATTGCTAGGGTGTTCTACCGTATTAGCCAGCAGTTGTTATGGAACAACAAAAAACGGTCGATTAGAAGGTGGTGTGAAATTACCGAGCAGTGGAAATAATTTTATATCTTATGGCAGTATCCCTGAATTGGCCGGGCGTACGTATGTCCATAGTCAGGTAAAAAAAATCATACTTGAGGCATTTAAAGTATTGGAAAAAACAATGCCAGGAAAAAAATTCAAATATGCCGAAACTGGATTTGAGAAAGGTGGTAGGTTTAAGCCTCATAAAACCCATCAAAATGGTTTATCTATAGATTTTATGGTTCCTGTTATTAATGGAAATGGAAAATCAGTTTATTTTTCCACATCACCTTTAAATAAATATGGCTACAATGTAGAGTTTAATCAACAGGGGAGGTATCAAAATTTTACAATTGATTTTGAAGCAATGGCTACTCATATAGTTGCTTTGCATAAAGCGGCATTAAAAAATGACGCAGATCTATGGCGAGTTCTTTTTGATCCAATATTGCAAAATAAGCTTTATCGAACCAGTAATGGCCAATATATAAAGGAAAAAATTTTAATTCCAGATAAGAAGTCCTGGGTGCGTCATGATGAGCATTATCATGTGGATTTTCAAATATATTGTAAAAAACTTTAAGTAAATAATGACAACTTATTAAGTTAATCCGGTGGATTTACCGCTGAAAGAAAAGAGTTATCTGTTAAGAAAAGTTTTTCTCCATCCCAGCCGTCATATAATTCCTTATTTTTAAAATCAAAAGTACTCTTTTTATTGTATTTAAATTTCCCTTGGAACCAAATAGATTTATCGTGTTCGTAATAAATCGTTCCTTGATAGATATTGTCTGTTTTATTTTCATCATCTTCTATCAGCACAAAAACACCACCATCAGCACCACCTGTCCACCATGAACCATTTGGCCCAATGGCTGGGCTAGAAAATTCCGTATTACAGGCAGAAATTAATATTGCAGTAAGAAAAAATAATAACAAATATTTCATGAATGTAGTTTAACCTCCTGCTGGTTGTCCAAAAAAATCAGAAAGCCAATCGCTTGCGTCAGAAGGAGGTGATTCAAGCGTCACGCCTTTGTTACGTGGATTATAATCCAGGTCACGAAAACTATCCCGAATTTCTTCAATATATGATGTCGGTCTGGGGTCAATCATCGCAGGTACATCTACCCCAGCTGCTTGCAATACACCTTGCATAAAATGATTACAACTATTGGATAATAAGCCATATTCGCGTCGATTGGGGTCACTATTTTCACGCATACGTCTCAAAGCGTAGTTGAGCATATCAGTATATCTACCTGGCACTTCAATATACGCGCCAGATATTCTACCATGCTGGCCAGAGCGTGCTGAAATTTCACTTAATGTATATGCAAGTGTTACACGAGTAGGATGACCTGTGTTATTAACCGTCACATCACTTATCGGAATTTTCCGAGTATTCCCTTTAGAAGAACGATACCTACCATATTCATAATATTTTGTTGTACCAGTACGACCATTGATAAAAAGCATTCCCGCGTGCCCCAGTTCTGGTAACTTGTTTTGTGTATTGGGAATTTCAATTTCATCGGGAATACCAGGCAGCCAGTCTGGAACATCAATACTGGTTTGTGGGGTATTAACAGCAATAAGATAGTCAGGAAAAACGATGGGTATTGCAATGTCAGGCATTAGCTTTACTTTATCTATCATGAGTAATATGTAAATAATATTACATTAAGTAATTGCTAACGTAAAATTAAATATCATGGCTATGTACAAACCATAGGTTGATAATTGAATTCATTGATTATCCGCCGCCCCAATTCTCCTTTTTCAATGGGAGAGGCTAAAAGCAGAATTATGTCATTTTTTCAAAATTATAATATCAATAGGGTCTATCAATGGGGTTAGACTTGATTGATTGGAGTGTAAAAATATTGACTGTTTTATCGGAGGATGGGGGGGCAAAATCAAAGGTATTAATCGAGACTAGCCATTTTAAATCCTTTAAGAGATGTAGATAAGTTTCTATTTTAGACTTTTGGTTTTGTTTTACAACTTTTGTTACTACCTGCGTTTGTAACCCAAACAAGGGTCAGACAGACTCGGTCGATTAGGTTTTATCTGTTATATTACAATTTTAAGAAACTAAACTCAGTACTCAGTTGGTAAAGAATGGCAAGGCTTTCACGATTTACCCTTTTAGGGTCGCCACAGCATGTGATTCAGCGTGAAAATAATCGCGATATTATTTTTGTATCGGATGAGGGTTAATCAATATTACTTACAAAAATGGGTGATGCTTGTAAAAAATATGATTGTAAAGTCCATGCTTATGTTTTAATGATGAAGCATGTTCAACGACATATTTAGAGGGTGGAATTAGTAAAGTGATGCAGTATATTGGTCGGTATTATGTACAATATTATTAATAATAAATATCAACGCAAAGGTACTTTATGAGAGAGGCGTTATAAGGCACTTTACTTGATAGTAAAAGGTAACGTTAACATACAGTCGGTATCTTGAGTTAAATCCAGTTAGAGCGAGGGTGGTTGATAGGCCTGCTGATTATTCTTGGTCAAGTTGTCATTATAACGTTTTAGGGAGGGTATGTTGATAAGCTCCCCATGTTGTTTATAGTTCACTGGGTATAGTAAGGTTGATTGCCAATTACATTATTTAGGATTATTTGATCTGCTTGTTTCTAAAGCTGATATGGAATATATACGAGAAGCAACCAACAAAGCTTGGGTTATTGGGAGTGATTGTTTTAAGGATAAGGTTGGGCTGTTAATGCTAGACAAAATCAGGCTAAACCAAGAGGTGGAGATAGACGGTCGAAAGTGTTTAAAATAGATTTTTAAGACAGTATCTGACCCCTTTGATTGAAGCCGAAGCTTTATTTAAACAATTCCATGAAATGACCACGGGTAAAGAAGACAGTGTTGACCAAGAAGTCATTGGCAAATTAGGTGTATTAGTGGGTGTAAGAGAATATCCAGCAAGGGTGAAAACGTGCAACATTAGCTTGGCATACTCTAGATGCGGTTTTAAAGAATGAAGAGAATTCTATTTCTACAGAGTGATTCCTATTCAAATTGTACTAGTATAAAAAATTATTGGAGAAACTTATCAGTAGGACAGTTAAAATTTTTATATTATTTTTAATATATTCAACGCATGTAGTTGCTGAAAATGAACACTCAGCAATGCATCACCAGCAAATGATTAAATCAACTGAAAGTAATCTTACCCAAGCTGGAAATGATGTTTTTGCGACCATTCAAGAAGTCATTGTAAGGTTAAATAATAATCCTGATACTGACTGGGCTAAGGTTGATATAGAAGCATTGAGACAGCATTTATTAGATATGAATGATATGGCGGTCAATGTTGAAGTTCTTAAACAAAAGACATTGATAAATGGCTTAAGATTAGCTATTCAAGGTACTACGGCGAGGGCAGAAAAAACCTTGGTTCGAGTTTTTAAAGTGCATCCCATATATTTAAAACGCGAGACAGGCTGGAAGATGAAGGTTGAAAGGTATGGCAAGCAATTTATTGTGACTACAACAACAGAAAATCCTGAACAAGTACAAAAAATTATTGCATTAAATTATATAGGTTTAATGGCTTATGGAAAGCATCATCAGGTACATCACTGGGGAATGTCTACAGGTCAAAATCTACATGCTAAACAGCATTAATTTTGATTGAAACAGTACTCTATGCGGGAAAGTTAGCCGTACTTTACCAAGGGCTTGATAAAGAACTTACATCTTTTCAGTTGGCAGAAAGACTTCATGTGTCTACTTATCAATCGGTTGATAAAAATACCCCTGAAGACTTTTTCTTAACTTGGCGTGATGGCCGTTTAAAATTATTGGATAAAGAATTACTAAAAAAAGGTGGCTTATCCGTTGATATAGAGCCTCGTCCCGGCGAACAACGATCATGGCCTGCTCCAAAAAAAGGCGCTTTAGCCCAAGCCTTGGGTAGAAAAACCAAAACTATAGTGGATGCAACTACAGGCTGGGGGCAAGATAGCCTACATATGTTCCGAATGGGATATGAATTGCGTTGTATTGAACGCTCCCCGATTATGGTTGAATTGTTAGCAGATGGTTTTAAGCGATTATCTGAAGTGGATTGGGTGGTAAATTTAGATGTTCAAGTCCCTGAATTAATTTCTGGCAATGCCATCGAAGTATTATCAAATCTAGAAAAAAAGCCAGAATGTATTTACATTGATCCGATGTTCCCTCCCAAGCGTAAAAAGTCTGCCTTACCTAAAAAGTCGATGACTATATTACGTGATTTATTGGGTGATGATAAAGATAGGGAGTTGTTATTTGAAATAGCATTTCAGACAGCAACTAAAAGAGTTGTGGTCAAAAGCCCAGATTATGCAGAGCCCATTGCAGGAAAGCCCAATGAAAGTTTTAGTGGTAAACTGCTTCGTTATGATGTTTATCTTAAATAATATGTTGGGGCGCAGTGCTTTAGAGACTGTGAAAGTATTGGGTCTAGCTCCCCTCTTTGGAAAAGAGGGGTTGGGGGAGATTTTATTACAAAAGCATTTTATTGCAATATCAATGAGTTATTGTTTTGTAAAATCCCCTCAATCCCCCTTTTCCAAAGGGGGAAGCCAAAAGCAGAATACTTTCACAGCCTCTTTAGCCTGCTTTCTTTGTTAAATAGAGTAGGCTAAAGCACTGTGCACCATATCAAGATAAGTTTTTAAATTTGAATTAACGCTATCTCTAAATTAGCTAAATATACCTAAGGTAAAAAATGACAGAGTGGACTGATGTCTGTGCAGATAATGCATTGGCAGAAAATGAAAATATAATTGTTGATGTTGATGGAACAGACGTTGCTATTTTTAAATTAGATGACAAATTTTATGCAATTGAAGATGTTTGTACCCACGATGGTGCTGAAATAGCCAGTGGAGTGTTAGAAGGCGATGAAATTATTTGCCCAAGACATGGTGCTCGATTCTGTGTAAAAACAGGTGAAGTTAAATGTGCACCTGCCTATGAAAATGTAGAAACCTTTCCTATTCAAATAATTGATGGCCGTGTTCAGGTCAGAGATCATCGCTGGGATTAATATGGATTATTTTGTTTGGAATATAGACCCTATCGCCATTTCTGTCGGTTTTGTAAAAATTCGATGGTATGGCGTGATGTTTGCCTCCGCTTTTGTTTCAAGTTATTTGTTAATGACTTGGATGTATCTGCGTGAAGGTAAAAATACAGAAGAAATTGATGACTTACTAACTTACGCTGCGACAGGTACTATAGTTGGCGCTCGCTTAGGTCATTGTTTATTTTATGATCCTTTATATTATCTTAGTAACCCTTTTAAAATATTGGCGATATGGGAAGGGGGGCTGGCAAGTCATGGGGCAATTCTGGGGATATTAATTGCCTTGTATTTATATCAACGTAAAGTAAAAGAACCTTATATCTGGTTTGTTGATAGAGTGTCCATAGTTTCAGCATTAGGTGCTGCTTTTATTAGAACAGGTAATTTCTTTAATTCAGAGATTGTGGGTGAAGTGACAACAGTACCTTGGGCTGTGATTTTTCAACGCTTTGACTTATTGCCAAGACATCCTGTTCAATTATATGAAGCAACCTCATATTTTTGTGTGTTTTTGTTGCTCGTTGTTATGTATATAAAAAGGGATGTTAAAGCTAGGTCCGGTGTTTTCTTTGCTACTTTTTTAGTGACAATCTTTTCCGCTCGATTCCTTCTTGAATTTGTTAAAACTAAACAGGCATCGTATGAGGATATTTTAGGGATGTCTACAGGACAAATGTTGAGCATTCCATTTGTCCTAGCAGGTTTAATTTACCTTGTTTTACCACTATTTAAGAAAAACTGATTATTGCTCTGTTATAATTATCGGTTACTATTTATTTGCTCAATATAATCATTTATGCAAGAAATTAACCCCATAAAAAACACTATTCTTGATTTAAGTAAAAGAGGTGCTGCGCTAAGAGATTATCTAGAGTTTGATATTAAAAGTGAACGCCTTGTAGAAGTTTTAAGGGAACTGGAAGACCCAGAAGTTTGGAGTGATCAAGCAAGAGCTCAAGCTTTAGGCAAGGAACGTGGTCAGCTAGAAATTATAGTCAATACCATTAATGATTTGGAAGGTGGTCTTACCGATGCTGAAGAGTTATTGGAAATGGCTGTTGAAGAAGATGATGAAGAAACGGTTGATACTGTTGTCGAAGATTTAGCTCGATTTGAAAAACAAGTAGCTGAACTTGAATTTAGACGTATGTTTTCAGGTGAAATGGATGCTAATAATGCCTTCTTAGATATTCAATCAGGATCAGGTGGTACTGAGGCTCAAGACTGGGCTTCAATGATTGAACGGATGTATTTGCGCTGGGGTGAAGCAAAAGGTTTTAAAGTCGAATTACTTGAGGAATCACAAGGCGAGGTTGCAGGGATTAAAAGTGCAACAATAAAATTTGAAGGTGAATACGCCTACGGTTGGCTAAGAACTGAAACAGGTGTACACCGATTAGTTAGAAAATCTCCTTTTGATTCAGGTAGTAGAAGGCATACTTCATTTGCCTCGGTTTTTGTAAATCCAGAAATTGATGATGATATTGATATCGAAATAAATCCAGCTGATTTACGAGTAGATACATACCGTGCTAGTGGTGCAGGTGGCCAGCACGTTAACAAAACAGAATCTGCTATTCGTATTACCCACGAACCTTCAGGTATTGTGGTGCAGTGTCAAAATGATAGGTCGCAGCATAAAAACAGAGATACAGCAATGAAACAGTTGAAAGGCAAACTGTATGAACTAGAGTTATCTAAACGTGCAGAATCGGCACAAGCTCTGGAAGATACTAAATCAGATATCGGCTGGGGTAGCCAAATTAGATCTTATGTATTAGATCAATCAAGAATTAAAGATCTAAGAACCAATGTTGAGACAGGCAATACCCAAGCTGTTTTAGATGGTGACTTAGATCAGTTTATTGAAGCCAGTTTAAAGAGTGGCTTGTAAAATAATAAAGTAGGTCGGATAATCGGTTGCGCAATCCGGCACTTTACGAAACCAATTAAACCATCACAAATATCAATAAGTAATAACAATGTCAGAAAACCAACAAGACGAACAAGAACAAATTGTACAACGCCGTGCAAAACTAACAGCATTACGTGAAAATGATGGAATCGCTTTCCCAACTGATTTTCGCCGTAATGTAATTAGTGGTGAATTATTAGCTGAATATGGCGAAAAGACTAAAGAAGAATTAGAAGAGCAGCCTATTAGAGTTAAGGTTGCTGGCCGTATTATGACCCGTAGGATTATGGGTAAAGCTAGTTTCTGTCATATTCAAGATATGTCAGGTAAATTACAGCTTTATGTAACACGTGATACCTTGCCAGAAGGGTTTTATAACGAGCAATTCAAAAAGTGGGATATTGGCGATATTGTTGGTGCTGAAGGTGAGTTGTTTAAAACTAAAGTAGGTGAGTTGAGTGTCAGAGTTGATGATATTCGTTTATTAACTAAAGCTTTACGCCCATTACCAGAAAAATTCCATGGTGTAGCTGATCAAGAAATTAAATACAGACAGCGTTATCTGGATTTAATTATGAGTGATGATTCTCGTAAGACATTTTTGATTCGTTCACAAATTGTGGCTTATATTCGTAAGTTTTTAGGTGATAAAGATTTCCTAGAAGTTGAAACACCTATGATGCAAGCGATTCCGGGTGGAGCAACAGCACGTCCATTCGAAACGCATCATAATGCTTTAGATATGGGATTATATTTACGTATTGCGCCTGAATTATATTTAAAACGTTTAGTTGTGGGTGGTTTTGAACGTGTGTTTGAAATTAACCGTAATTTCCGTAATGAAGGTTTATCAACACGCCATAATCCAGAATTTACCATGCTAGAGTTTTATCAAGCTTATGCAGAATATGGTGATTTAATGGATTTAACTGAAGCGATGCTAAAAGGTATTGCTGAAGAAGTGACGGGTTCTTCTGTTGTTAAATATCAAGATGATGAATATGATTTTGGTAAGCCATTTGACAGAATGACAGTGGTTGAATCAATTTTACATTTTAACCCTGATTTAACACTTGAACATCTAAATACCCGAGAAGCTGCTGTTAAAGTCGCAGAAGAATTACATATCCCACTTAAAGATGGCTATGGTTTAGGAAAAGTTCAAATAGAAATATTTGAAAAAACAGTCGAAAGTAAGTTGATGAACCCAACATTTATCACAGCTTACCCTGTTGAAGTTTCGCCATTAGCAAGGCGTAA
>Ga0209707_1000183_pt1 | contig 42512 bp, 37 predicted proteins | sample EN4Hudsemesocosm_FD_184630 | JGI IMG/M metagenome (GOLD analysis project Ga0209707, IMG submission 184630) | Methane-oxidizing microbial communities from mesocosms in the Hudson Canyon - EN4B Hudson Canyon (SPAdes) (version 2) | ecosystem: Environmental > Aquatic > Marine > Cold seeps | place... | reverse complement strand
CCCATAAGATAAACAGCACCATCACGCCCTACAAAAGAGATAATACCGGCCATTGAAATAAACGAAGCAGCTGACATCCAGTCTGCTCCTGTAGCCATACCGTTAGCAATAGGATGTACGCCCCCCCCTGCTACATAGTATTCTTTAGTTGATCCCGCTCTAGACCAGATAGCTATACCGATATATAAGGCAAAGGTCATACCTACAAAAATATAAATGAGTGTTTGAGTATCCATAATTAACCTCCGCCCTATTCTTCGTGAAAGTCATATTTACGGTCGAGGGTATTCATTCGAACCGTATAGACAAAAATTAAAATAACGAAGGTGTAGATTGATCCCTGCTGGGCAAACCAGAAACCCAGTGGAAAACCACCTATTTTTATCGTATCCAGTGCGTCTACGAATAGAATTCCACATCCAAATGAAACCACAAACCAAATAACCAGCAATGTGCCCAGTAATTTGAGGTTCTCTTTCCAATAAGCTTGTGCAGCTTGTTTTCGGTCAGTCATGTGCTCCTCCAAAATTAATCTATTTATTATTTTTTTACGGTATATAGACTCTAGGCTTCAAATGTCATACTTAAAATAAGACTTTAGTCTGACACTAATTTTTGTTTATTTTTCTTATAGTTAGGTCTATAACAATAAATATAGGCCGTGTTTTATTGAAAAAAATACCCTAAACGTTATGCTTTATAAAGCGTGTTAAATAACAGACAAATCTAAACACTTATTTTTTTATACTTTATTGAGAGGAAGCGCATGGTACAGGGCTGGATATTAGTTGCCTGTTCGTTTGTTTATATTAGTGCGCTATTCGGCATTGCCTATTATGGTGACCGTCATTCTAATTTGTATAAAAATAGATTTATTCGGCCACAAATATATAGTTTATCAATGGCGGTTTATTTCACCTCATGGACGTTTTATGGCGCAGTAGGACGAGCCTCAACAGAGGGACTTGGATATTTACCCATTTATCTTGGGCCACTGTTAACCTTTTTCTTTTTTGGGCCTGTGATCGACCGAATTATCCGTATCAGCAAAAATCAGAGTACCACTTCAATTGCCGATTTTATTGCTGCTCGATATGGTAAATCGCAAACTATTGCTGTGCTGGTCAGCACTATCGCCGTAATAGGCATCATTCCTTATATTGCTCTGCAGCTTAAAGCGGTATCGATGGGGTTTGGGGTTTTAACCAGTGGTGATGCAAGCTCCGCAACCTCAAGCATTCCCCTATTCAATGACACCGCTTGGTGGGTTGCCCTTCTGATGGCGCTATTTACCATTATTTTTGGCACTCGGCATTTAGATGTTACAGAGCATCATCAGGGTATGATGCAGGCTATTGCATTCGAATCGATCATAAAAATGGTTGCATTTGTTGGTGTCGGCTTGTTCGTTTGCTACCACATGTTTAATGGGATTGATGACATTTTCACTCGTATCAATCAATCATCCGGACTTGAGAAATTCAGTCTAGGTGGATTTAGTAGTAGTGAGTTTATTGCTCAAACCGTCATTGCCATGTGTGCCATTATCTGTCTTCCACGACAGTTTCACGTTACGGTGGTAGAGAATTATCACCGTAACGACTTCCAAGTAGCTAGGGTGATGATGCCCCTCTATTTGATTATAGCCAGTGCTTTTGTGCTCCCCATTGCGGGGGCTGGCTGGCTTACTTTTTCTGATGGAAATATTAATGCCGATACTCTGGTTCTTAATCTCCCTATTTTTGCAGAACAAAAATGGCTAACGGTATTAGCCTTTCTTGGTGGAGGCTCTGCAGCCACAGCAATGGTTATCGTTTCATCTGTAACCCTTAGCACTATGGTCTGTAATGAAATAGTCATCCCCATCCTGTTTAAGTTATTTCAAATAAAACTGAATCAACAGAAAGACCTAAGCAGCCTGTTTCTGAATATTCGTAGAGTAACCATTGTTGCCCTACTGTTACTTGCTTACGGATTTTATCGGCTCACAGCAGAAGACTACAGCCTCACTGCTTTTGGCTTGCTTTCTTTTGTTGCCGTAGCTCAATTTGCACCACCTCTCATTGGTGGGGTTATGTGGCGCAGAGGTAATTTCCAGGGGGCTACCAGCGGCCTTATAGGCGGATTTTTGATTTGGGTTTATACATTGTTACTTCCAACACTGTCTCGTAATGGTTGGGTATCAGAAGATCTTATACAAAATGGTATTTTTAATATCAGCTGGCTCACGCCCACATCACTTTTTGGCTCTGAGATGCAGCAAATTACCCATGGCATTGTTTGGAGTTTGGGTGTAAATCTTCTTTTATATATTTTTGTTTCACTACTAACACAACAGCGGGTTAGAGAAAAAATACAAGTCGCTGCGTTTTTTCACGAAGTAGATATTTCTCATCAAAGTTCCTCACAAGACCTTAGGAGAAGCAACACCACTATTGATGACCTTAGGGCGCTTTCGGAACGTTTTATGGGGACAGAAAAAACCACCGCAATTTTTCTAATCTACGAAAAACGTCATACCGAAAAGTTATCTCCAGGGCGTTATGCCAGCCCAAGACTTCTTAAGTTTATTGAGAAACAGTTAGCCAACGCCATTGGTTCATCAACCGCCAAAGTTGTATTGGATTCGACCCTTAAAGGCAGAGACATGCACATTGAAGATGTTGTAAGCATCGTTGATGAAGCATCGCAGGTAATGCAATTTAACCGAGATTTATTACAGTCTGCTATTGAGAATATCACGCTAGGTGTGAGTGTTATTGATAACCAGCAACGCATTGTTGCCTGGAACCAGCGTTATATAAACCTATTCAAGTACCCTAAAGGCTTTGTGCAAGTTGGCCGCCCTATTGCCGACTTAGTAAGGTACAATCTTATTGCAGCCAAACTGCCAAAAGCAAAAATAGAAGCACTCATAGAAGATCGTTTGAAGTTAATGCGAGATGGAACAGCACACGAATATGAACGGTCTCGTCCTGATGGGTCAACACTCCTCATTCAAGGCAACCCTTCGCCTGGAGGTGGCTTTGTTACTACCTTTGCAGATATTACCGACCTTAAGAAAACGACTCAGGCATTAAAAGAAACCAATATTTATCTTGAAGAGCGCGTTAAAGAAAGAACTCAAGAATTATCGGTGCTTAATGACCAACTGCTCCAAGCAAAGTCTGTTGCTGAACAAGCAAACCAGAGTAAAACACGCTTCTTGGCCTCAGCAAGCCATGACTTGTTGCAACCATTAAATGCAGCTAAATTATTTACCTCAGCGCTGCATCAACAAGAAGACGGAAACAATAAAGCCCTGGTAGAGAACATTGATCATTCTTTAACCGCCGCAGAGGAAATACTTAGCACCCTATTGGATATATCTAAACTCGACGCAGGTATTCTTGAAACCCATGTAGCTGACTTTTGTATTCAAGACATATTAAAACAACTTAATGCCGAATTTTCCGCTATTGCTGAAAATGAAAACCTCACCTTAAAAACCGTACCCTGTTCTAAAACAGTACACTCAGACCCTCAACTGTTGCGCAGGGTTATACAAAACTTTCTATCCAATGCGATGCGCTACACATCCCGAGGGAAAATATTATTGGGCTGTCGTCACTTAAAGGGCTCTTTACGAATAGAGGTATGGGATACAGGCCCCGGCATTCCTGAAAATGAAATTGGAATGATCTTCGAGGAATTTAAACGCCTCCCTCAACACGGACATGATAAAAGTGGACTAGGTTTAGGCTTGGCGATAGTCGATAGAGTTAGCCATGCTTTAGATCACCCAGTTAAGGTTCGCTCAGAATTAGGAAAAGGCAGTGTTTTTTCTATTACCGTCCCTATTGGAACAAGCAAACAAATAACTCAATCAAGTGAAACTAAGGTGACCACAGCAAGAAAGGCAGGCGGTTTAGAAGGTATTAATGTTCTCTGCATAGATAACGACCCATCAATTTTAGAAGGTATGGCATCGTTATTAAAAGGTTGGAAATGCCGAGTAACAACGGCGAGTAGTTTAGAAGATGCGAAGCAAAAATACTCACAGAAACATGGTCAAGCTAAACCTGAGCAAATTCAAATAAGGCCGGAAATAATATTAGCCGACTATCAATTAGATAATGATGAAAATGGCCTAGATACAATGGATCAGCTTCAATCATTTTTTGCTAATTCAGGTGTAAATATGAAAATACCAGGCGTGCTCGTGACAGCACAAACGGCTAAGGAACTCACCATAGAAACGAATGAAAGAGGCTACCAAATACTTCATAAGCCGGTAAAACCAGCGGCATTAAGAGCCATGATGAGTAAATTGGTTAAAACATTTCAAGCGGGCCATTGATAGCTAGTTATTTGTAGTTTTACTCACAAGTTTGAGGCATTATATTTTTCAAGAATCGCATTATGCTTATCAGTCAGTTTATCAATAGCGGCTTGAAACTGAGCAACCACTTTATCAGGTATATCTTTATTAAAAGCAAAATATTGATGCCTTTCACTAAGCGTAAATACAGCTTCATAAGCATTAATATTATTGCCTTCTTTTTCCAGTAAAGACAATAGGTTCTCATACCCTTTGGCAATTAAATCAATACGGTCATGGTTTAGCATTCTAACCGATAGATCTAGAGAGCTCACACTATGTAAGTTGTCTTTACTAAACCCTGAATTCAGAAGAATATGTTCACCGATATCATCATAGACTGTACCTATTTTATATTTCTTGGCATCATCCAGTTGATTAATTGTGATATTCCTATCTTTTCTTGCCAACAACACAATTTTATTTTTCTTAATAGGCCCAGCCCACTTAAAACCAAGCGCCTCTCTTTCTGGCGTTCGTGTAGTGCTAAACAATACGACCTTATTAGAATTTTGTAAGTAGTTATAGCCTCTAGCCCAAGGTATAATCCGAATATTTGGGGTAGATGAAAAACCTAACTCCTCCCATATCAAATGCAATAACTCAGGTGCGATCCCTATAATCTGCTTATTTACAACAAAATTGGAAGGTGGGTTTTCCTCAGTAAAAAACTCAATATCCTGAATATTAAACTCCTCAGCATTAACCAGAGAAGAGAATAATAATAAAAACAAGAATATAAACTTCAGCATCAACGAATGCCCCGTAACGGTCTGTTTCATAGCTAAAAGCGTAGCCCTAAAAAACAATAAACCTATCCAGTTGAGTCTAGATGCTGCGACCTAACCTAGCAAGTAGCCACCATCAACATTTAAACATGTCCCTGTAGTATAACTCGCGGCATCTGAAACTAAATAAAGCACCGCACCAGCCATTTCATCTGGGTTGGCTACACGGTTCATTGGAACATGTTCCATCGCCTTCTTCAAAATACCTGGATTATTAACAATCGTAGAAGCAAACTTGGTATCTGTTGCGCCCGGTAATAAAGCATTTACACGAATATTCAAACCTGCACATTCTTTAGCAAAGGTCTTGGTCATAGAGATAACCGCCGCTTTGGTAATGGAATAAATACCTTGGAAGTGACCTGGGATTACGCCATTAACCGATGCAACATTTACAATGGAGCCACCCTCGCCTTTTTTCATTAACTTTGCGCCTAAAGTAGACATAAAAAAGTAACCACGAATATTCACGTCGACCGTTTTCTGGAAGGCATTTAAGTCCGTATCTAAGACATGACCAAAATAGGGATTGGTGGCGGCGTTATTAACAAGAATATCTAACTTGCCATGAGAGGCTTCTATTTTTTTGAATATTGATTCTACTTGTTCCATATCCCCAATATGGCAAGCAATAGCTTCTGCACTGCCTCCTGCCTCTTTAATCGCGTCAGCTACCTGTTGGCACCCATCAATTTTTCGGCTTGAAATAATTACATGGGCTCCATTTTCAGCCAAGAGCTTGGCAATACTTTCACCAATACCACGACTCGCTCCGGTAATTAGGGCAATCTTGCCTGATAAATCAAATGTGTTAGTCATAGTCATAGTCTCTATCGGTAAGTGACCCAGTCGGGTCCGGCCAGTTCAAGATGTACATAATTATTTAAATATGAAACGCTCAGGCGATCTCCAGAAAATAGCAACTTAGAAACGCCTGTATTAGCAAGCACGCTATTAATCGAAAATGTTTCTCGGTCAGCTAGCCTTAATATCTTTTGAGTGATCGCTGAAATAGGCCCGCCAGAAGTAAATATCACTATATTTTTTGCATCGGATGACTGTGCAATAACCTCTTCTAAAGCACTTGTACAACGATTCTGAAACTGCGTCCATGATTCTTCATATTCATGATCATGCCCCCCCGAAATCCACCGTTTCACAGCCGCTAAAAACGCATTTTCAAATGCTTTCTTAGGAACAGGGTTTTTAGCTAAATCTAAAGCCATCACCTTGTAGTCTTGCCATTCAGGTTTATATCGAACCAGCACTTCAACATGGTTAAATTCGTTAAACCCTGAATGAGTAATCATTGGAATACAGCTATCACCAAAGCCTGTTAAAAAATGATCTGCAGTTTGTCCATGACGAAGTAAGTCTCCTGAGTAAAAGTTATCTGGAGTCACCAGCTTTTTAAAGTGCGTCCCTAAAATTTCAGACTGTTTTTGCCCTTTATCAGACAACTTATCGTAATCCGCTTGGCCAAACGATGCTTGTCCATGCCTCACTAAATAAATAGCTCCCATAAGCACCTCCTAAGTCAATTTATCTATACAAGAGCAAATCATAACGAACTCTGATCAATTAACTTTAAACAACGTTGTTCCAGGTATTTACCTGCATGAACAAAGCCAGCAAAACGTTCGTCTTTGGTTTGTCCATGATAGTAACGATAATAGAGTTGTTGAATAATGGCAGCTAAACGAAATAGTCCATAGATTTCATAGAAATCAAAACTTGAAACGGATAAACCTGACCTCTCAAGGTAGTACTGCACCACTTCTTTTCTTGTGAGCATGCCTTTAAGATGAGTAGGTTGTCTGCGCATCATCTGGAACCCGGGTTCATCATCAGCCTGAATCCAATAAGCCAAACTATTACCCAAGTCCATCAGAGGGTCTCCCAATGTAGCCATTTCCCAATCCAGAACACCTATGATTTCAAAAGGGTTATCAGGGTTTAACACTACATTATCAAAACGATAATCGTTATGGATAACACAGGTTTTTATATCTTCTGGCATTTTTTCTTTCAGCCAAACCATAACCCCATCAAAAGAAGTAGCATCATTCGTCTTCGCTTTAATATAGCGATCACTCCAACCTTCAATTTGGCGTTTAACATAACCACCACCTTTGCCAATACCTTCAAGTCCTGCCTTTTTGTAATCAACCTGATGAAGTTCTACCAGCTTATCAATAACGTTTAAGCACAAGCGACGTGTATCTTCTTCGCTGAGGTCGAGTTCCTTTGGTAAATCCTGACGAGGAATAATGCCTGCAAAGCGTTCCATTACATAAAAATTACAGCCCATAACGCCTGAGTCTTCACACTGAGCTAGTATCTGAGGAACATAAGGGTAAACAGGCCTCAGCGCCTGCATAATATTTGACTCCCGAATCATGTCATGAGCAGACTTTGCAATGTGACCAAAAGGCGGACGACGTAGTATCAAATCCTGATTCAAGTATTGAATTAAATACGTTAAATTTGAAGCGCCGCCAGGGAACTGTTTGACCGAAATATCACCCTCCAAATTGGGCAACACTTGCTTCAAATATTGATCAACTTTTTTAAGATTAAGAGACTCTCCGTCCCTAACGGCTGACGCTTGATCTAATACTGACATTAGTTCTCCCCTAGCTCATTTTTGAAACTCGTTTATTAAGCAAATATTTTCTTAGCCTGGCGCTGCATCAAGGCATTAAAACCTTTGGGTATAATACGTTTGACATACCACATGCGACGTTCAAATGGGTGGGTCACAACCCAAAACTCTTTTTTCTCATAGGCTTGGTAAATACTATCGGCTACATTTTCAGCGGTAATTTTTGATCGACTCATCAATTTATTTACTTTGGAATGAATGCCACCAATGTGAGAGCGCATAGACTCGGTCAGGTTAGTCTGAAAGAAGGCAGGACAAACCACACTAGTAGTAATTTTATGAGGATGAAGTTCAACTAAGAGCGTTTCAGAAAGAGAGACGACCCCCGCTTTTGTAACATTGTAATTACTCATGAAAGGTGCACTCATCAAACCAGCTGCAGAGGCTATATTGATAAAATACCCACTTCCCTGTTTTTTGAATAATGGCGTAAAGGTTTTACACCCTCGGACAACACCCATTAAATTAACATCTAATACCCATTGCCAATCAGATAAGCTAACGTCCTCAATGGCGCCCGCGGTGCCACCAACCCCTGCATTATTAACAACTACATCCACGCCGCCCCAACGAGCTTCCAGTTGAAACCTGGCGTTTTCCAAATCATCTTGTGAGGTCACGTCACAATAAATATAAAATGCATCTGGCGAGTACGCCTTAAGCTCAGTTTCTGCTTCCTCTCCTCGCTCTTTGTTAACATCACCAATACAAACCTTAAACCCTTTGGCTGCAAATTTAATGGCTATTGCTTTGCCAAGCCCGCTAGCACCACCTGTAATAAATATTCGTTTGTTATTCATTTTACGCACTCAGGAAGAATTATTTATTCATTAATTTTTTATATTTAGATAACTCAAACTTTGATATGAGTAATCGGTGCACTTCATCAGGTCCGTCAGCCAGCCTCAAACAACGTGCATACGCAAATAGCTGGGTCAGCGGGAAGTCTTCACTCATTCCAGCTCCACCATGAATCTGCATAGCCTGATCAACAATGGTTTGTAATACGTTAGGCGCAACTACTTTAATTTGAGAAACATCACTCATTGCTCCCATAATACCTAAGGTATCAAGTTTCCAGGCCGCTTTAAGTGTCAGTAAGCGGGCTTGTTCAATCGCCATGCGAGCATTAGCTATAATGTCTCTGTTCCCACCTAAGTTAGCGATGGGTTTACCGAATGCTTCACGGGTTACCGCACGTTTAATTAGCAATTCTAAAGCGCGTTCCGAAGCCCCAATTGCACGCATGCAGTGGTGAATTCGACCAGGACCTAAACGCCCTTGTGCAATTTCAAACCCTCTCCCCGGCCCTGCAATAATGGCACTTTTTGGTAATCGTACATCGGTAAAACTAACTTCGCCATGGCCATAAGGTTCATCCAAATCACCAAAAACAGGCAACATACGCTCAACCTTTACTCCTGGTGCATTTTTAGGAACAAGCACCATAGAATGTCGTTGATGACGGTGTGCATCTGGGTTGGTCAGCCCCATAAAGATAAGGACTTCACAATCAGGGTGACCAATACCTGTACTCCACCACTTACGCCCATTGAGCACCACTTCATCACCTTCAATAATGGCTGTGGCTGCTATATTGGTTGCATCTGAAGAGGCTACATCAGGCTCTGTCATACAAAAGGCCGAGCGAATTTTTCCTTCTAATAAAGGCGTTAACCATTGAGCCTTTTGCTCTTCTGAGCCGTAATGAAGTAGCACCTCCATATTGCCTGTATCAGGCGCATTACAATTGAAAATTTCTGGCGCGATAAAGCTTCTTCCTGTTTGCTCGGCAATCGGTGCATATTCAGCATTACTCAAGGCAGGACCGTAGCCTTCGACTGGCAAGAACATATTCCACAAACCTTGCGCTTTAGCCTTCGCTTTTAATTCTTCAATAATAGGCAACACAACCCATGGATTATCTAGTGATTTTAGTTCTCTAAAATAGTCATCTTCTATAGGCAGTATTTCTTGCTCCATAAACGTTTTAACGCGGTTCAAATAATCTTGCGAACGTTCTGATAAGCTAAAATCCATAACTATCTCCAAGGCTGTTTCAGGCAGTATTTTATATAGTACGTCAAATGATGTTGAACTTATCTTATGCCTCGCCTATAAATAAAACCAATGAATAGTTATAATGAACATCTATTAGCTATACTTATCATGAAGAAGCATCTGCACGAGCACTCCTTATGAGAATAGACCTTAATCTCTTTGTTGTTTTCGACACCATTTACACCGAAGGCAACCTAACCAAAGCCGCTAACGTACTCAATATAACTCAGCCTGCAGTAAGCCATGCTCTTGCAAAACTTCGTGACCATTTCGATGACCCGCTGTTTGTTCGTCAAGGCAACAAAATGCTGCCTACTGCTATTGCAAAAAATGTAATTGCAGATGTACGTGTGGCCTTACGGCAACTCCAGGTAGCATTGCAACAATCCAGGCAGTTTGACCCATCAAGTGCAAAAAAACGCTATTCACTGAGCCTTCATGACTCACTTGAAGCGGCCTACCTACCCTATTTAATGAGCCACATAGACAAAGAAGCACCACAGGTTGATTTAACCAGTACCCGCGTAAGAAGAAGTGATTTAGAAAATAAGCTGGCATCCGGTGATGTAGATTTAGCCATCGATATTTTATTGCCCGTTACTGAAAATGTCTGTCATACACAAATCAGAAAAGACCGTCTTGTGGTGGTTGCAGCTAATCATCATTCAACACTTCGGCACTCAAACAAGAACAGGCAACTGGACATAGAAACCTATTTGCTGCAGAAACATATCTTGGTTTCATCTAGATCATCAGGCCCTGGGCTTGAGGATTTTGAACTAGGGAGACTGGGCTTACAGAGAAGAGTCGGATTACGCTGTCAGCATTTTTTCTCTGCTTGTAGAGTCGTTGAAAGCAGTAATATGCTGCTAACTATGCCTGAAAGTGCTGCGAAAATGTTTAGCAAACAGCTTAAGATTTCTATTTATGAATTGCCCGTTGAATTACCAAGTATTGATGTTCACTTGTATTGGCACCTGAATGTAGATAAAGATCCCGCGAACAGGTGGTTACGAAATAAGATTTTGATGGCACCCTAAGGTGCAATTTTCTCTTCATTTAACTAAAAATTAACCCTTATCAAAAAACCAAGCCCCATCAAACTCTGTTCATCAAGCTGATGATAACGATACTTTAACCCCAATGTCGTTCTTCTCAATATGGAATAATCTATACCTAATGCAAACATGGGATCAGTGCCACCATCGATGTCAGGTGACCCACTCGCGCTTCCAAGGTCAACATCGTTATTCCAAAAGAACACACCTGCATCAGCAAAAACACTCCACCGCCTCATAAAAGAGTACCGATAACGATAAGCGATGGATACTCCATCTCCTGTTACGGGGTAACTTTTACTTAACGCCTGCCCTAACAATTCATCATCCGTAGTGCTTGTATCAAAATCTACACGTACATCACCAAGGTCTGTATATGAGATTAAGAATGTGGCATAGGGGTTATAGGTATAACCTAATGAAACCTGATAAGCCGTACGAAGAACATCGTAACCGGTCACATCAACGTCGACTCCTGCATTAGACATGTCATTAGAAAAGTCACTGCTATCATGAAAGCCTTTAGCTGAAAAAGCTTCTACTTCGATAAAGCTCTTTTTAGTCATATCAGCCCAATCTACCGCATACACTTTGAACGAACCGAACAACAACAGCATTACCAACATAGCCCAGCCAATGCTCCCGCCACCACTGGAGTGAATAGAGCTTGTTGTAACAGATGCGACAGCCGGCGCTGTTTGTACACTGGGAGCTGCTTGCACAGGAATTAAAACGCCCACCGCTCCGGGGTCTGATATCGCTGAATTTACTTCACTATCAGCATCATTAGGTCCACCATCTTCAAGCGTAAGTTGCAAGCAGAAATGTCCTGCGGTCATACCAGGTTGCCAACTAGCATCTCCTGGAGGTGGGCAGTATCCTTCTAAGCCCTGACTTGAGTGAATATCATTTCGGTCATCGTCAACAAAGGTCACCCAAGCTCCATTTTGGAACTTTCGGTAAACTCCATTTTCTGGAATAGCTACGCTCAGTGGAAGAACGACTTTTACTTGTTGACCAGCCGTGGCTAATTCATGCATTTCAAAATCAAAGATTGTGCCATGTAAGTCGTAGCTCTCATCAATAACTAAATCATCCTGTCGCTCAATATCACCTTGACTTAAAGAGGCTCCTCCGGAGAGTCCCAATGCAGAAAATTGTCCTAAGCGACATGAAACACCAGGATCACATTCTACCAAGTATGCGTTTGTAACTGCCGCACTACCTGGTAATACATTAAGTGCTGCAATGTTATCAAGATAATCAGGAATACCGTCTTCATCAGTATCAGTAGTACCTTCAGTAACATCATCTATACCATCATTATCGGTATCTTCACTAGCACTAAGTACCGGTAATTCATCGACCAAAACCATATGTATAGTGGCCGTATCTGTGGCACCTTGTGAATCCGTTGCGGTAAGCACGGCCGTGTAAAGACCAACACTTAAATTGCTGGGATCAAATATCATTGTTAAGTCACCCGAGTTACCATCAGAGTCAACCAATACGTTGTCACTGGCAGACCAGTCAAACGTGCCCGAGTCTCCGATATTCAAATCAGTTACTGTCGCTGTCACTGTTACAGCCCCTCCTCCATTGGTAATCTGGTAGGCATTTTCACCATTCTGCTCTACCTGTAGGCTAACAACGGGGGCAACATTGCCCTCTACAATGGTTAGGTTGTGTTTAACATTTATACCGCTATTAATGTCATATATATCGGCACTAAAACCATTGGTTAAATCCTGACTTTCACTAGTATGGTCATCTAAGACTATCGTTAGTACTTCATCCCCTTCTGTTGCACTATCAACTACAATATTCACCGCAATAGAGGTTTCTGTTTCCCCACTATTGAAGGTTACAAAACCATCTACCAAGTCATGATCGCTGTTATCAGCTGTACTATCACTGTCAATTACATAGGGAACCAGGAATGGATAGAACGGGGCCTTCCCGTTCAAAATAATACGGATATTAGCCAATGAACCCTCTACGGTGATCTGGTCTTTACTTAAAGAAACCAAAGGCCGGACGTTTACGAATTGGGTCTCCTTACTTACATTACCTTTACGGTCTACAGCACGCCAGGTTACTAGGTTTCGCCCTGGTGGTAGTAATAGCCTTCCATCACTTAGTGTAAGTATTGATGTATTGCAGCAAGACGCACCATCCACATTATCCACTGCTACCCCCTCCATCATCGACTGAATTTGCGCCTGGGTTGTTGAATCATCTACCATAAACAACTGAGCTTGCGTTACAGATGTAAACAAGCCAACCGCATCAACGATTATATCCGCAGGTATAGTTAATACTGGGGCTAGCTCATCAAGATAATCACCAGGATCATTGGGGTCGGTTCCGTCAATTATTTCTTGAGCATCGCTGATAGTATCTCCATCTGAATCAACCCCCGCAGTTACCGTTATAGTTACAGTTGCGGCGTTGGAGATATCACCTGCGTTATCTTTAATGGTGTAAGTGAAAGTATCCGTTCCGGTAAATCCACTACCTGGTGTGTAATCAATTTTACCAGCATTAATTACGGCAGAACCATTTGTAGGGGTGCTTGCAACGGCGATAGTACTTGAATCAGGCGCATCCCCTGCATCAACATCCGTATCATTAGATGCAACGTTAATCGTCACAAGCGTGTTGTCTAAGGTCGGCACACTGTCTGCTACAGCTACTGGAGCATCATTTACTGAATTCACAGTAATTGTCACCTGAGCTGCGGAAGATATGGCCATATTGGCATCTTTTACAGTGTAACTAAAATTGTCAGAACCGTTGTAGTTTGCATCGGGTGTATAGGTAACCTCCCCTGTTCCGACATCAATACTGGTTGCTCCATGGCTGGCTGAAACTGAAATCGCAACACTAGCGACATTGATCCCGTCATCAGGGTCGCTATCATTAGCTAATACATCTATCGTTACGGCATTATCTTCATCGGTACTAGCAGTGTCAGCGGTGGTTGATGGGGGGTCGTTAACCACACCCACTGAAAAGTTGTAAATGAAATCAGAGCCGCCATTGTTATTACTATTGCCAAACTGGTCAGCAACGCTAAAGGTAAAACTATCACTCGTCGTTTCACTGCCATCGTGATCGTAAGTGAGCAAGTTGCTGCTAATACTTGCTTGGGTAAAGGCGTCATTCTTTGATAAGGCACTACCATTAAGCCGCAAAATACCGTTACCAGTTTTTGTCTTCACCGTGTAGGTAATACTGGTAGCCGAACTACTGCTATCACTTGAACTGAGTAAGGTATCACTTACAATGACTCCAGTATCGCCTTCGTTGAGGATTTTAGTCGCGTTAACATCAACGCTAGGAGGGGTTAGATCTACAACGAAACTACTAAGAGTCAGGACATTACTACCGTTACCAGCACTGTCCGTAACCGTTATTGTACAGTCGTTATAGCTACTATCAGCTAAAGCGCTTAAATTATTTGTTTGCGTTAAGGTGATGGTGGTATTGCCGCTGTTGATCACCCCTTCACTAGCACTACCGCAACTCCCCCCTACGGTTAAGGTGCCAGCTTCCGTTGAGGAAAACGTCACATTAGGAGTCGTATCATTATTTGGGGTGACCACCGCAGTTACTTCTGCCACCGTTGGCCCGACTAAGTCGATTTGAAAACTCGTTAGGGTTAATACATTACTGCCATTACTCGCACTGTCTGTCACTGTTATCGTACAGTCACTGTACGTTGCTCCCGCTAGTGGAGTTGAGTTGTCTGCTTGCGTTAAAGTAATAGTCGTATTGCCACTACTGGTTGCACCTTCATCGCTACTTCCACAACTACCTCCTACCGCCAAAGTACCGGCTTCTGTTGATGAGAAAGTGACGCTTGGTGTGGTGTCATTATTTGGGGTCACCACCGCAGCCACTTCTGCCACCGTTGGTCCAGCCACATCGATTTGAAAACTCGACAGGGTTAATACATTACTTGAATTACCCACAACGTCTGTCACGGTCACCGTACAATCACTGTACGTTGCCCCTGTCAGTGGCGTGGTATTATTCGTTTTCGTTAAGGTGATAGTCGTATTTCCGCTGCTGACCGCACCTTCATCCCCACTACCACAACTACCGCCCACCGCCAAAGTACCGGCTTCTGTTGATGAAAAAGTAACACTTGGTGTGGGGTCATTGTTTGGGGTCACTACAGCCGTCACTTCTGCCACCGTTGGCCCAGCCACATCGATTTGAAAACTCGACAGGGTTAATACATTACTGCCATTACCCGCACTGTCTGTCACTGTTATTGTACAGTCACTGTACGTTGCCCCCGCTAGCGGCGTGGCATTATCTGTTTGCGTTAAGGTGATGGTGGTATTGCCGCTGCTGATTGCGCCTTCATCACCACTACCACAGCTGCCGCCTACTGCCAAAGTACCGGTTTCTGTTGATGAAAAGGTGACGCTTGGCGTGGTGTCATTGTTTGGGGTCACCACGGCCGTCACTTCTGCTACCGTTGGCCCAACTAAGTCAATTTGAAAACTCGATAACGTTAATACATTACTAGCATTGCCCACCGCATCCGTCACGGTCACCGTGCAGTCACTGTACGATGCCCCCGCCAGTGGCGTTGAGTTATCTGTTTGCGTTAAGGTAATAGTCGTATTGCCACTACTGATTGCACCTTCACCGCTACTTCCACAACTACCCCCTACCGCCAAAGTACCAGCTTCTGTTGATGAAAAGGTGACGCTTGGCGTGGTGTCATTGCTTGGAGTTACTACAGCGGTCACTTCTGCCACTGTAGGCCCTGCCACATCGATTTGAAAGCTCGTCAGAGTTAATACATTACTGCCATTACTCGCACTGTCTGTCACTGTTATCGTACAGTCACTGTACGTTGCCCCCGTTAGTGGCGTGGTATTATCTGTTTGCGTTAAGGTGATGGTGGTATTGCCGCTGCTGATTGCGCCCTCATCACCACTACCACAGCTGCCGCCTACCGCCAAAGTACCGGCTTCTGTTGATGAGAAGGTGATGCTTGGCGTGGTGTCATTGCTTGGAGTTACTACAGCGGTCACTTCTGCCACTGTTGGCCCCGCCACATCGATTTGAAAGCTCGTCAGAGTTAATACATTACTGCCATTACTCGCACTGTCTGTCACTGTTATCGTACAGTCATTGTACGTTGCCCCCGTTAGTGGCGTGGTATTATCTGTTTGCGTTAAGGTGATGGTGGTATTGCCGCTGCTGATTGCGCCCTCATCACCACTACCACAGCTGCCGCCTACCGCCAAAGTACCGGCTTCTGTTGATGAAAAGGTGACGCTTGGCGTGGTGTCATTGCTTGGGGTCACCACAGCCGTCACCTCTGCCACAACAGGTACCTGAGCATCAACCAGTACTGCTGCCAAACTACCAAAAGTCCCTAAGTTATTGCTTGCAGTATTACCAGCAGCATCTTGCAAAGTACCTGAGTTAGGGTCTAGTGTTGCATTTAAACTAATGCCATCACCATCCAAATCTCCTGACTGCACTGTATAACGAAACAATAATGCAGTAGACCCAGTTCCCGAAATATAACTGGCAAACTGTGCAGTAACACCCAAGGTTAGCGATAATCGTGGAGTGCCACCACTGGTATTAACAGTAATGCTCTCATCAAAATTTACAGTGAAATCGATATTTTCACCTTCGACATAGGTATTATTTGAAGGCAAAGTGACTGAACTAATAGGTGCAGGGATATCACTGATAGCAATAGTTCGGGTATCGTTAGCACTGGCTGCAGTAGCATCAGTAGCCGTAATTGTTACGGTACGACTAGACGTTCCCGGCGCGCTAGAGGTGTTACGGTAATGGACTGCCTGTAACACTTGCTGCACAAGAACATTTGTTGCACTAGCATTAAACGTAATGATAAGTGCTGTGCCATTAGTTACAGTTCCTTCACTGGCATTGAGGGTGCCAATTATTGTTCCGCTGTCATATAGGTCTGTTCCACTGGAATTAATCGTACCAACCACATTATCGGGAATTGAAACTTCATCCGCGGCTTCTGCATTAGCTGTAATTTGAACGACTAATGTGCCAGCATTCCAGTCAGCATCACCATCACTATCTGTGAGTGTCGCGGCTAAATCAATTTGAGTGGCAGCATCACCTTCAGTGTAAGGCAGGCTGGTGTTGTCGATTGATATTACTGGAGCAGCTGCATATACACTACTTGCAAAAAAGAATATCAACAAAGAGCTAAAGACATGAAATCGCATATTCTACACCACCCACACACATCAAATACAAAGGCCGATAAAATCGTATAGGCCAATCAGAATCTAAAAATGTCGAGTGATTTTAATGAGGCTGGTAATTTATTTTTTATATTTAACGAAACCAAATACTAGGTCTTCGCTGACAGCCTTTTCACTAAGGATAGGTCAGCGCTTTGATATGGTCAAAATTTGATCAATCAGCAGATGTTAGATCTTCATCGCACATTCCATAAACATGACTGTAAAACAATGTGAAACATAATGTCACAACTCACAAAACTGAACAGCGTTCATAGTTTATATCACTTCACCTGTTACTATCGTTATAAAACAAAGAATAAAAAATAATAAGAATAATGCTTTATCCGCAAGGGACGTTAAGGAACTCAGCGTCGACAAACAGAAAGGAGATAATAATAAACGGTATAATAGACGACATAGGCAGTATTATGAACACCTATATCAAGCCGAAATATCAACAACGTGCATCTAAGCAGCTCTATCAAGATTTGGCGACCCGATCTTTTCCAGGTGTCGTTTTTTACGTCACTGCCTGGGCAGCCCTAATACTGCCACAGTATTCTTACTTTTTTGCCACACCTAGAATTTATACCACCTTAACGTTAACGGCTATTATTACGTTTGCCTCCTTAATAAGACTCCTAAGTATTTTTGCATACAGAGCTCGCTGTAAAAAAAGTAATACAGGCTGTGAAGGAAAATTTCTCTTAATAGGAGCTACGGTTTCCAGTACAGCATGGGGATTTTGTTCAGCTTACCTCCTGCTTACCCCTGCATTTCAAGGTATTGCTACTCAACTGATGATTTGTACCATCGGGATCTGCGCGGGTGGTTTAGCATCACTAGCTCCCTCACAACGTTTTCTTGTGTTTTTTCTTGCTCCCATGTTAGTGCCAAGTACTGTTGCCTTAGCATTGTTAGATCACCCTTTCTCAAATTCACAAGCCGCACTTAGTACTCTGCTCTTCTTTGGCATGCTAGGTATATCTAACATTCAACGTAAAGAATATTTCAATGCGCTCAACAGCCAATATCAACTGGAAGAAAAGTCAGCCTTACTCGCTGAACTAAGTACACTTGACCCGCTTACAGGACTCAAAAATAAGCGTCATTTTGAAGAAAAACTGAATGATGAGTTTCACAGAGCAATAAGAGACTCAAAACCAATTTCTCTAATCCTAATAGACCTCGATCACTTTAAACAAGTAAACGATATTTACGGGCACCTCATTGGTGATGAATGCTTAAAAGAGATGTCTCGTACATTAACGACTAAATTTAATCGCTCTATGGACACACTGGCTCGTGTAGGCGGAGAAGAGTTTGCAGTGCTATTGCCTACACTACCTCATGATCAAGCCATGATTCTGGCAGACAAGTTAAGACGCCAAATTGAAAATATTTCTATTCGGTATGGTGATGAAACAATTTCCATCACCGCCAGCTTAGGTGTGGCAACACTTTATCCTACAGGCGATAACAACACCCACGAACTTTTCCATCGTGCAGACGTTGCTCTTTATGAAGCGAAACGACAAGGTCGAAATCGTGTTGCCTGTGCACCGATATTAGATTTGGCGGTAAAACGAGCGGAAAAAAAAAGAGCCTAGTTTGAGAATAATGCCCTCAAAATAGGTTCTTTACTTGTACCTAGTCTAAGGTTTATGAGCCGCTTCCAGATATTCATGTGACTGCATTTCAAGCAAGCGGCTTTCTGTTCGTTCGAATTCAAAGTTCAACCTTCCACCACTGTAAAGCTCATGTATAGGTGCATCGGCAGAAATAATCACTTTAACATTCCGGTCATAAAACTCATCGATCATATTGATAAATCGTCTAACCTGATCATCAACCGTAACGCTCATAGCTGGAACATTACTAATTAACACCGCATGGAATTCACGGGCAAGTTCAATATAATCATTCTGACTTCTTGGGCCGTCACATAATTCTTTAAAGTCAAACCAAACTACGTCATCAGAATGTCGTATCGCGTGTAGCGGTCGACCATTAATATCTAACTCTAATCCATGACTACCTGCCTCGAGAGCCAAATTGTTGTAGCTCTTTTCCAGGCTTTTATCTGCTTCATCATCCAAGGGAAAGTGGTATAGCTCAGCCTGCTCTAACGAACGAAGGCGATAATCTGTTCCGCCATCTACATTAACTACTTCGGTATGCTCGTTTACTAGTGCAATAGCAGGTAAGAATCGAGCTCGCTGTAGACCGTCTTTATATAAACCATCAGGAACAATATTCGAGGTACAGACTAACGAAACACCATTAGCAAAGAGTTCCTTCATTAGTCCTGCCAGAATCATTGCATCACCAATATCTGTTACAAAAAACTCGTCAAAACAGATAACCCTTGCTTCATCACTAAAACGTTTCGCTACCTCAACCAAGGGGTTCGGACGCCCCTTCAGATCACCTAACTCATGATGGACCCGCTGCATAAACCGGTGAAAGTGAACCCTCATTTTTCGATCAAAAGGAAGGCTTTCGTAGAAGATATCCATCAAATACGTTTTACCGCGCCCAACTCCACCCCAAAAATAAAGTCCCTTGATAGGCGGTGTTTTCTTTCGTTTAACTTTCGCCGCTATTCTGGCAAATTTACCCACCTTCTGATGCTTCTCTGCATGCACTAACTTTTCATACAGTGCCTGCAAATGATTAATGGCTATTTCCTGAGCAGAATCGCGCATAAAACCGCCACTCTGCAAGTCATTTTTGTATCGTTCAATAGGGGATAGTTGAGGCATTCCAATAATTCTCTTTGTAAATTTGAGCTATTCCAAATTTTGCGGCGCATATTTTGCCTTTTATAGCGCACAAAGGCCAATTTTTAATCATAATTCGTAAGATAAGGTCTAACAATCCTTGCTCAGATTAAGCTAGAATTAACCCAAACTACGACATTTAATAAATAAAATTGAATAATTAAAATAAGCCAAGGGAATTACAATGAACCTTATGGGAAATTACTTTGCCATTGCCATCGCAGCTTTTCTTTCAGGAGCCGTTATCGGAGCACTCATCTATCGATTATTTCAAAAAGATGCAGGCAGAAGCCGCAGAGTAGAACAACAGATGGATGATCTACAACAAAAGCACACACATTATCAGGCGCAGGTGAGTGACCACTTTTTACAAACCGCCCACCTTATCAACCGTTTAAATGAAGATTACCGGGAAATTCACAGCCACTTGGCTCAGGGGGCAAGTGAGCTATGCAATGAAGATGGCGCTAATGACCTACTATCTCTTTCTGAGTCGCCCCTACTTTCAGATAATAAAGAAGAACATATTATTCAGACAGAGACAGAAATAGAATCAGAAACCGAAGAAAGTGACAGCTTTGAACCACCGAGAGATTACGCCCCTAAAGCAGGTAAAGATAAAGGGACACTTTCGGAAGATTTTGGATTACAAGAAAAAAAAGAGGAGACAGCACCTTAAGCTTGAGGCGCTGACTTAAGTCCGTCATCCTCGTTCATATGGGGGTGAGGACGTTAGGTATTTATACTTTATTTAAAAACCCTTCACACTGGATTGTCAATATCCACAAATTCATGTTCTAAGCCAAGCTCTTCGGCTAACTTTTCCCCAAGAGCCATTGCACCATAACGCTCAGTAGCATGATGCCCTGCCGCCAAGTAGTGAATTCCACACTCCCTTGCAACATGAACCGTTGGCTCAGAAATCTCACCGCTAATATAAGCATCAACCCCAGCAGCCACAGCTTTATCAATATAACCTTGCGCACCGCCCGTGCACCAAGCGACTCTTTTAATGAGATCACTCGTTCCACCGGAGATCACCATAGGCGTTCGGTTGAGTTTGCCTGCTACTAAATCAGTAAGCCCTTGAATCGTTAAAGGCGTCGTAAGGTGGCCGACAAAGCCAATGTTTGGTCTAGCATCAGGATCCAAAGGACCATCAATAGTAAGCCCTAAGCGAGCGGCTAGCTGTGTATTGTTCCCTAACTCTGGATGAACATCCAAAGGTAAATGATAAGCAAGTAAGCTGATATCATGCTTTAGAAGCGTTTGTATTCTTTTCTTCTTTATTCCTACAATGGCTTGTGACTCACCCTTCCAGAAATAACCATGATGCACTAATAATAAATCAGCGCCTCTGGCAACAGCCTCATCAATTAAAGCCTGGCTCGCAGTCACACCAGAGACTATTTTTTTTACCTCAGAGCAACCTTCTATTTGAAGACCGTTAGGGCAATAATCAGATATTGGCCGAGCCAACATCAAGGAGTTAGCCATTTCAACAATTGCTTTTAATTCTGCCACAAATCACTCCTTATTATTCAAACACAAACATAGCCTTGGTGCAGCGAAGCGGAATCAGGGAGATATTACCACTGAATTTAATAAGCTTTCAAAGCTGACAGCAAGCGGTCATTCTCAGCAGGCGCACCAATAGTCAAACGAAGACAACCTTTCAACAGCGGGTGCCCACCATCCAGACATTTAATCAAAATCCCCTCAGCCTTCAGCTTTTCAAAAATGTCCCTCGCACCAATGTTCGCCATCGTCACACGTACTAATAAAAAATTAGCCTCACTAGGAAAGACCGTAAAACCTTCAAACTGCTCAAGCGCTGAACTGACTCGATTACGCTCGTTCCTAATCAACTTTGTTTGCTCAAGCAAGTCATCATAATGCGTTAAAGCAAACTCAGCACTAGCTTGGGTTAATACATTGATGTTGTAAGGCAACCTGATTTTATCGAACTCATTTAGCCACGCGTGCTCACCCACTAACATGCCTAAACGTAAACCAGCCAAGCCCACTTTTGATACCGTTCTCATAACCACGACATTGCTATATGCTTCAAGCATGGGCAAAAGGTCTGAGTCGGTAAAGGCCATATAAGCTTCATCAAGAACCACTAGGCCTGAGGTCGATTCAATGATTTTACGAACATCATCAGCCTCAAATAAATTTCCCGTTGGGTTATTCGGTTGAGCCAGAAAAACAAGTGAAGGCTGATGTATTTCAATGGCTGTTAAAAAGGCGGTTAGGTCTAAGGTAAAGTCCTCTTTTAGGGGAACTCCCACATACTCCATGCCCACAAACTTTGCAATCATGGCATACATCACAAAGCTGGGTTCAGGTGCCATAACCACTCTACCAGTACCCGCTAATGCCATGGCGATAATCTGAATAATTTCATCAGACCCGTTACCTAGCATAATGTCAAAACGGTCATCCACCTCCATAACCTGGCGCAGCTTGTCTTTTACGCTTTGCGCTGCAGGGTCTGGGTAACGATTCACTGAAACATTCTTTAGCGCTTCAAACCATTCAGCCTGTAGGCGGCCAGGCCAGTTAAATGGATTTTCCATCGCATCTAGCTTTAGCATATTGTCAGCAGGTGGAACATGGTAGGCCGACAGCGCCTTGATTTCCGGACGAATCAACTGGTCTACAGTAGCTAAAAGCTCAGAAGGGGAAGTAAGTTTGTCATCCATTTCTATTTTCCATCCTTAATTCTATATTCTGCAGAACGAGCATGAGCACTTAGGCCCTCTCCTCTCGCAAGAACTGAAGCCACTTTACCCATTTCGCTTGCACCATCTGCAGAAAATTTAATAATGGATGAACGTTTCTGAAAATCATAAACACCTAGTGGCGAGGAGAAACGTGCGGTTCCAGACGTAGGTAATACATGATTTGGCCCAGCACAATAATCGCCCAACGCCTCAGCAGTGTAGCGCCCCATAAAAATAGCACCTGCATGACGTATCTTAGGCAGCATCTCATCAGGGTTTTCAACTGATAACTCCAAGTGCTCAGGCGCAATACGATTACTTACAACAACGGCCTCATCCAGATCAGCTACCTCAATAAATGCCGCTCTTGCTTTCAGGGAGGCTTGAATAATTTCCTTTCTTTCCATTGTCGGTAGCAACTTATTGATGCTTTCCTCAACCTTCGCTAAATATTCTTTATCAGGTGAGACCAGTATTGATTGTGCATTTTCATCATGTTCAGCCTGAGAAAACAAGTCCATCGCAATCCAGTCTGGATCAGTGTAACCATCACAAATGACTAAAATCTCAGAGGGCCCGGCGATCATATCTATACCCACGGTACCAAACACTTCTCGCTTTGCTGTGGCTACATAAATATTTCCCGGCCCAACAATTTTATCAACAGCAGGGATAGTGTCAGTACCATAAGCCAATGCGGCTACGGCCTGCGCGCCACCAATGGTAAAAACCCTATCAACGCCACTAATGGCAGCCGCTGCCAACACCAAATCATTCACTACACCATTAGGCGTTGGCACAACCATAATGAGTTCTCCGACTCCGGCCACTTTTGCAGGAATAGCATTCATTAATACTGATGACGGATAGGCTGCTTTACCACCAGGAACATAGAGGCCCACTCGATCCATAGCGATCACTTGCTGCCCAAGCACTGTTCCATCGGCTTCTTTATAGCTCCATGAACTTTGCATTTGTTTTTCGTGGTAACTACGGACTCTCTCTGCCGCAGTCTCAAGGGCTTGTTTTTGCTCTGGTGAAATTTTATTTAGAGCTTCAGCCAACCTATCTTGAGACATTTCAAGCTCAGCCATTGATTCAGAAGGCAAACTATCAAAACGTTGCGTATACTCTAAAACAGCCTCATCTCCCCGCTGTTTAACCTGAGTTAAGATATCTTTAACTACATCATGCACACGATGGTCTGAAGCCTCATCCCAGGCTAATACCTGGTCTAATCGCTTATTAAAAGTAGATTCAGAAGAAACAAGCCTGGTAATTGATATACCATCAACCAACTTTTCATCAACCATCGTGACACCTATTGAAATAACATATGGGTAAATAAGAATTTATAATTTTGAACTAAGAGCTTAGGTAGCCTGAGACCTAAGCGGCCTCAGAGCTATTGGCTTTAAGCTACTGCCTTCGCCAACTGATCAATTATCGATTGAATATGATCGTGTTTCATTTTCATTGAAGCGCGGTTAACCACAAGCCTAGTGCTAATAGTATGAATTAGCTCTCGTGCTTCTAATCCATTCGCCTTCAAGGTGTTTCCAGTATCAACAATATCGACAATTTCATCTGCCAAGCCTAAAATCGGAGCCAGCTCCATTGCACCATATAACTTAATAATATCTGCCTGAATACCTTGTCGGGCATAGTACTGCTTAGCCAAATTAACAAATTTGGTGGCCACTTTAAGCCGCCCTTTCACTGGCTTAGCCTCTTTTTTAGCTGCCGTCATCAATCTGCATTTAGCTATTTTCAGGTCAAGCGGCTCATAAAGACCATCTGCACCGTGCTCCATTAGCACATCTTTACCTGTTACGCCCATATCGGCACCACCATACTGTACGTAGGTTGGCACATCAGTTGCGCGAATAATAATCAGCTTCACCCGGCTATCTGTCGTATCAAAAATAAGCTTTCTGCTTTTTGATATATCTTCAAGAGGCTCAATTCCTGCTGCTGCAATTAACGGCAGTGTTTCTTTTAATATCCGCCCTTTAGACAAGGCGATTGTGAGTGTATCACTCATTTCTTTATCTCAACTTATTCTTTAACGTTTGTTGAACTGTTGTTGTATTACTATTACTTTATAACGACAGATCAAACTAACCTGGTAAGCGTCTTATTGTAGCGCCTAACAACTGAAGTTTCTCTTCTATACACTCATAACCACGGTCTATATGGTAAATGCGCTCAACATACGTCTCACCTTTTGCCACCAAGCCAGCTATAACCAAGCTTGCTGAAGCACGAAGGTCTGTCGCCATAATTGGTGCTCCGTTTAAGCGTTCAACACCGTTGATAATCGCTGTATTGCCTTCCATTCTGATCTGAGCGCCCATTCGGCCTAGCTCATGGCAATGCATAAAACGGTTTTCAAATATGGTTTCAGTGATCGAACCACTCCCTTCAGCAACCACATTCAATGCGGTAAACTGAGCCTGCATATCGGTTGGGAAGCCAGGGTATGGCGCCGTTCTAACATTAACAGATTTAGGGCGTTCACCCTTCATATCAAGCTCAATCCAGTCTTCACCTGTCGTGATATGAGCGCCCGCTTCTTCCAGCTTGAGCAATACGGCTTCTAACAAATCTTCCCGGGTATCTTTTAGTTTAACTCTTCCTCGAGTTGCCGCAGCAGCCACTAAGTAAGTACCGGTTTCAACACGATCAGGCAACACGTCATAATGGCAACCATGTAAACGTTCAACACCTTCAATTTCAATCGTAGCAGTACCATGACCTTTTATGTTCGCACCCATAGCAATCAGACACTCGGCTAAGTCCACAACCTCAGGTTCTCTGGCTGAGTTTTCAAGAATAGTCTTGCCGTCTGCCAGTGTTGCTGCCATCAATAAATTTTCTGTACCGGTTACCGTAATGGTATCCATAAAAATATGGGCCCCCTTAAGGCGACCATTAGAGCTCGCTTTTATATAGCCGTCCTCAACAACAATATTAGCGCCCATTGCTTCAAGGCCACGAATATGAAGGTCGACCGGACGACTACCAATAGCACAACCACCAGGCAGTGATACTTCAGCTTGCCCAAAGTGTGCGAGCATAGGGCCTAATACAAGTATTGAGGCTCTCATGGTTTTAACAAGTTCATAGGGCGCGGTAAAATGCTTAATGGTATTAGCCGTTACTTCGACGCTCATTTTTTCGTCGATTAATACTTCTACTCCCATTCGCCCCAACAACTCAATCATGGTGGTGATATCATGAAGATGAGGTAAGTTCCCCACACTGACGGGTTCATCAGCTAAAAGTGTCGCAGCCAATATTGGTAGGGCGGCGTTTTTAGCACCTGAAATTCGAATTTCACCATCTAGCTGTTGACCGCCGGTAATAACAAGCTTATCCACGAGACATCCTAAATTTATGTTGTAATTGTGATGTTAATTAAATAGAACAAGTAAACTGATCACTCTAAAAATAGCGATCTAGCTAACCTTTTGCCACTCTGCAGGCGTATAGATTTTCATCGTTATTGCGTGAATAGTTCCATCGGCAATGTACGAGTTAAGACAGGCGTAAATTGACTGTTGACGTTTAACAGAAGAGAGACCTTCAAACATTTCACCAACAACCGTCAATTGAAAGTGATTGCCTTCACCAGCCACTGTAATTTCACACTCACTAAGTGCTTCTGAAAGAATTTTTGCTACTTCTTCTGACTGCATTTTTGTACCTTTAGCTGCTTAAGCGGGCAGATGAAACTCCGCCACAAAGAAAATAGGCTATAATACCCGAAACAATGCTGAGTAGCTACGATGAGGATTCAAACGGAAGAACAAGCTCTAAACCACTCACTCTAGCCATATCAAAAAGCCTATCAGGCATTCTCCTTACAACTAATGACACGTTTCGACTTTTAGCGGCTCTTAGCCAGGCTAACAACAATGAAAGAGTAACCGCACCCGCTGAGCTAACGGCAAATAAATCAATAACGCCCCCCGTAGAAAGCTTAGATATAATATCCTCACCCTCTTTACGTATTGCCATTACGTTATCAGCGTTGACAGCTCCCTTAAGGACTAAAATATTTTCATCTTCTAACGCGACAAAATTATTCATCATTTTGTCGCCACGTCAGACTTATCTACTCCTTCACCCGCCCCCTTAATATCTACCGTGGAAGACCAGCCATCAATTACGCTATCAAGATCACCTTTCTGCTCTCTCACTTCCTGATTAAACCTATCCCTAAAGGCCAAGCCAACATTCACTCCATTAACAATGACATTCTCAAGCATCCATTCATTATTTTTTGCAAAATGCATAGAGTAAACTACTGGGTACTGGTTACCACTTGCAGAAGTAACCACAAGATTAACAGAGGCTTTTTTATCACTACGAGGGTTAAGTTTTGCATCGTTAACAGAAATTTCAAACGCACCACTTTCGACTAGAGCTCGGGAATACGCTACATATAAACTCCGTTTGAAAGATACTAAAAACCGAGAACGCTGCTCCTTTGTGGCCTTCCGTGCGTACTTACCCATAACTCGGGCTGCGATTCGCTTAAAATCGACCAACTCACTCAGTGCAGCATCCATCTCACTATAAAAGCGCTCTGGGTTTTCTGAATAATTTGCTTTTTCTTTATTAAGTTTATCAACCAGTTGCTGCGTACTATCTTCAACAACCTGCCTCACCTCTGTTTCTATTTCTTCTGCAACAACATATCCCGCAACAATAAATTGCCCTAGAAAAAAACATGCAACAGCCAGCAACACCCGAGGAAAACAAAAAAGACCTTTTACACTATTATTCATTTGATTACTCATATAACTATTCATATATCCATTCATATACTATCTCACATCCTTGTCATTCAACTCTGCTGCGCTATTTCCCTGAAGCAAAACTACCAATCAACTTTTCAATATTTAAAGCAGACTGTGTATCAAAAATAGTATCACCTTCTGCCAGGAACTCTTCATCAGCGCCAACATTAATTGAAATATACTTTTCACCCAACAGACCAGCCGTTTGAATGGCTGCAATACTATCAGTAGTTAGATTGTCAACTGAGCTATAAAGTTCCATCTCTACCAAGGCAGTATAAGATTCTTTATCAAGCTCGATATTGCTCACCTTGCCAATCGTCACACCAGCCATAGATACTTTCCCACGTATCGTTAAGCCGCCTAAGTCATCAAATTGAGCATAGACCTTATAAGTATCAGTGCCCGATTTTAGAGAAAGACCACTAACCTGAAAGGCTAAAACCGCCAGTGCAGCAATACCAATAGCTATAAACAAGCCCACCATTAATTCTATAGATCGATTGTACATTTCCCTTCCCATTCTCTTATCTGTGACATTTTATAATTGATATAGCTGCTATTAATAATTCTAAAATGCGGTAAACATAACCGCTGTTAGAACAAAATCCAGACCTAATACCGCTAGTGATGAGTAAACCACTGTTTTGGTTGTAGCAATACTAATCCCCTCAGAGGTTGGTATAGAATCATAACCCTGAAATACAGCAATCCATGTACAAACAAAACCAAAAACCAGACTCTTGATAATGCCGTTCAAAATATCCTTTTCAAAGCTCACCGATGACTGCATATTCGCCCAAAATGAGCCTTCATAAACACCTAGCCAATCAACGCCTACCAACATCCCCCCCCAAATTCCAACAGCACTGAAAATCATAGCCAAAATGGGCATTGATATAAATCCAGCCCAAAGCCTGGGAGCGATAATACGACGGAGTGGGTCAACCCCCATCATCTCCATACTAGAAAGCTGCTCTGTTGCTTTCATCAGACCTATCTCAGCAGTGAGCGCAGAACCCGCTCGCCCCGCAAACAACAACCCAGTAACAACAGGCCCCAATTCTCTTACTAACGTAAGCGCCACCATCTGACCAATAGCTTGTTCAGAGCCATAATCAACTAGTATATTATAGCCCTGCAGGCCAAGTACCATACCAATAAAAAGACCAGATACAACAATAATAACCAGCGACAACACACCTACAGAGTATAGCTGTTTAATTAATAACGGCATGCCATTTCTGAAATCTGGAACACCTACTAAAGAACTCCAAAGAAACAAACCTGAACGCCCTAACACAGCAATAGAATGCATCGTATTAGCGCCCAGTTTACGAATATAATCCAGCATTTTAGTTCCCAGGTAGTAAGTCAGTTTTATAATCCGTTGCTGGATAATGGAAGGGAACAGGCCCGTCAGGTAAGCCCTGCAAAAACTGTTTAACTAAGGGTGACCCCTGCTCTTTTAGATGTTTAGGACTTCCCTGACCAATCATTTTCCCATCAGCAATAATGCATACATGATCACTAATACTAAGCGCCTCAGAGACATCATGTGAAACAAGTACACTCGTCATACCCAACGCATCATTCAAAAGCCTGATAAGCTGAACCAGCACCCCCATTGCAATAGGATCTTGCCCCGCAAAGGGTTCATCATATAGAACAAGATCAGGCCCTAGGGCTATTGTTCTCGCCAGAGCGACTCGACGAGTCATACCTCCAGAAAGCTCTGATGGCATTAAGTCCCTGGCTCCTCGCAACCCCACCGCTTGAAGCTTCATTAATACAATGTCACGAATCATATCTTCAGGTAACTTTGTATGCACCCGAAGCGGAAAAGCAACATTTTCGAAAACATTAATATCAGAAAATAGCGCCCCACTTTGAAATAACATCCCCATTCTTTCACGAGCCAGATACAACTGTTTCCGCTTCAAACGGGAAATATTCTGACCATCTACAATTATAGACCCGCCTCTGGGCTTCAACTGACCACCTATTAAACGCAGAAGCGTAGTCTTACCCGTCCCACTAGGCCCCATAATAGATGTAACCTTGCCACGAGGAATATCAACATCAATATCATTGAATATCAACCTATCCCCTCGCGAAAAAGACATTCCGCGAATTTCTACGTAGTTATTTGAAATCATAGTTATCCAAAGCTGACAATGACCTAACTCCACTCGCCCCTTTCTCTTACCTGAAAAAGGATACGCACAGAAGTCTACAACAACTAGCACTGCAATTGATCAAAAATTTTTATCATTTATCACCAATAAGTAAGGCTTTATGGCCAAGCCTGCGTTTTTTTCGAAATTGGCATTGCAAGGACGCCCTAAGTTCAGCACAATTCACGCCATCCCAAAATTCGATAGTATTTGAGTATTCTCTATGGTTTTATTTTTTGCTGCCATTATTGCTGGCTTAGTGGTTCTGGTATGGAGTGCAGACAGGTTTGTTAATGGAGCGGTATCAACCGCCCGAAACTTCGGCATGTCGCCTATGCTTATAGGCTTAACCATCGTCGCCTTTGGTACTTCAGCACCAGAGATGATTGTATCGGGTACTGCAGCGCTTTCAGACGTAAGCAACCTGGCAGTGGGAAATGCAATAGGCTCCAACATTGCTAATATTGGATTAGTACTAGGCATCACTGCACTAGTATCGCCTATTCCGTTAAAAGCGATTGTATTGAAAAGAGAGTTCCCAATCCTTGTTATTACATCATTACTTGTAGCGATATTATTCCTTGATTACCACTTAGGCTATCTAGATGGAATAGTAATGATAGTGCTTCTGGCTGCATCCATGTTCTTTCTAACCCGAAACAACCTTGACGCACCAGAAATACTAGAAGAAATTGATGAAATACCCTCTGAAAGCACCGCCAAAGCCATCACAGAATTAGTTATAAGTCTCGCTCTACTATTGGGTAGCTCCAAGCTACTAGTATGGGGAGCCAGTGGTGTTGCCAGCGATTTGGGGGTAAGCGAACTTATCATTGGCCTGACCATTGTAGCTATAGGCACAAGCCTCCCAGAACTAGCGGCATCAGTCGCAAGTGCATTAAAAGGGCATCATGATATTGCACTGGGTAATATTGTTGGCTCAAATTTGTTTAATTTGTTAGCGGTTTTACCTATCCCTGCATTACTTAACCCTGTAACTTTAGGAGAAGAGGTATTGCTTCGTGATTACAGTGTGATGCTTGCACTAACCATTGCTCTTGCGGCCTTTGGTTATATAATGCAAAAGAAAGGACGCCTTGGTCGTCGCGTAGGAATTTCATTGCTAACCGCTTATTTTGGGTATATGTTCTTGCTATACCAATCTCTAAGCCTCTAGCTTTCTCACAATATTATTTCGGACACCCAGAATGGTAGACTCTTTAAAATTTATTGAATCCGCAAAGCGAGCCATCGAAATTGAGAGAGACTCCATTTCTCTACTCATAGGTCGAATTGATGAACAGTTTTCAAAAGCCTGCCAGATACTTCTCAACTGTAAAGGTCGAGTGGTTGTAACAGGGATGGGAAAGTCGGGGCACATAGGTAAAAAGATTGCAGCCACACTAGCCAGCACAGGAACACCGTCCTTCTTTGTTCACCCAGGTGAAGCAAGCCATGGCGACCTAGGAATGATCACCAGCAATGATGTTGTGATTGCTATTTCAAATTCAGGAAACACATCAGAAGTAGTCACCATACTCCCCCTGATAAAGCGAATGGAAGCACCGCTAATCAGCATGACAGGCTCCAACACGTCAATACTGGCACAAGAAGCCGATTCTAATTTAGATGTGAGTGTCGAGACAGAAGCCTGCCCCCTGGGGCTTGCTCCCACTTCAAGCACAACCGCTACATTGGTTATGGGCGATGCTCTGGCGATTGCCCTACTAGAAGCAAGAGGATTTAGTGCAGAAGATTTTGCATTTTCTCATCCCGGTGGAAGCCTGGGAAGACGGCTATTACTTAAAGTCTCAGATATTATGCACTCAGGAAAAAGAATTCCTTCTGTCGACCACAACGTTTTATTAAGTGATGCCTTGTTGGAAATATCGGAGAAAGGCTTAGGCATGACAGCCATAACCGATGACCAAGGTAAACTGTGCGGTTTATTTACTGATGGAGACCTTCGGCGCACATTAGACAAGACCATAGACATCCATAACACGCACATCGACAAAGTAATGACGGCTCACTGCAGAACGATCCGCGCGGATATTTTAGCCGCTGAAGCACTCGCAATAATGGAAGATAATAAAATTAACGGACTTATTGTAACGGATGACGATCAAAACGTCGTTGGCGCTCTTAACATGCACGATTTACTGAAAGCCGGCGTCATGTAAGGCAAGCGATTCACTAGCATCAATAACGGGTTACCAGTGCAAAGCGAAAAACTCAAAAAATATGTTCTTTTTATCGTATCAATTCTGGCTGCGGTTTTGATAATTTGGCAAAACGAGAATAAAGACATTGCAACATATGAAAATAACACAGGACAAGATGAGCCTGATTTCTTTATCGTTAATGGAAAATACACACTATTTAATGAAAAAGGAAACATTTCATCAATAATAAAGAGCGAGAAAGCCAAGCATTACCCTGACAGAAATATTGCAGTACTAACAGAGCCCAACTTGTTAGTTTACAGAGAGGACAACACCCCATGGAGAGTCACCGCAAAATCCGGGGAGTACGACCTCAACCAAGAAACAATTGAACTTGAAGAAAATGTTGTCATCATAAGGGATGAACACCTTGCCACGCCTTGGAAACTCACAACCGAATCGCTTACAATTCTTAATAAGTCACGATTCGTTACAACAAAGCAAGCCGTCACCATCAGTGATAGCGTTAGTGTAATGAAAGGCATTGGCATGAACGCTTGGCTTGACGATAAAAAAATTGAACTTACATCCAATGTACGAGGAAACTATGTACAAGCTAATTAAGTGTAAGAAAACGATACGCCTCAACTCTGCTTTTCTAGTAGCCATAGCGCTTGCACTATTGCCTCTTCAATTGAGTGCATTTACAGCAAATGGCAACGAACCCATCAGAATTCAATCTGACAAAGCTGAACTTGATGAACAGAAAGGTTTATCGATATACACTGGCGATGTTGTCATAACACAAGGTACTTCAATATTAAAATCAGATAAAGTAATGGTTTACAGCAATAAAGAAGGTCTGATAAAAATTGAGGCCTTTGGCACTCCGGCGCAGTTTTCTCAACAAGAAAATGAGAAAAGCCCGCCTACTCATGCTTATGGCAACACCATTATCTATACCCGTGCAGATGAAAAACTAACACTTATTGATAATGCTAAATTAGAGCAGGGAAAAAACACCTTCAGCGGAAAAGAAATCGTATATAACACGGTAAGTCGAATTGTGACTGCACAAGGCGGAGAAGATAAATCCCACCGCGTTGAAATTATTGTTCATCCCGTAAAAAAAGAGACTAGCGAAAACAAAGAATGAAGACATTACGCGCTGATAATCTCGCAAAGAGCTATAAAAAAAGATCCGTTGTAAAAGACGTTTCCTTATCAATCAAAAGCGGTGAAATTGTTGGTCTTTTAGGCCCCAATGGCGCAGGAAAAACAACCTGTTTCTACATGATTGTAGGATTAGTAGACGCCGACAAAGGCAAGATAAGTATTGACAACAATGACCTAACAAATCTTCCCATGCATGGAAGAGCCAGAAAAGGCATCGGCTACCTTCCTCAGGAAGCCTCTGTTTTTAGAAAGTTAAGCGTAAAAGATAACCTAATGGCAATTCTCGAGACTCGCAAAGAACTTTCAAAAGCAGAACGAAAAGATAAAATGGAAACACTGCTACAAGAGTTTCACATTACCCATATACGAGACAGTCTGGGGATGAGCTTATCAGGCGGAGAACGACGTCGGGTAGAAATAGCTCGCGCGCTCGCAACAGAACCTCACTTCATTCTTCTTGATGAGCCCTTTGCCGGAGTTGACCCCATATCAGTCAGTGATATTAAACAAATAGTTACTCACCTCAAAGAAAAGGGCATTGGTGTGTTAATAACCGACCATAACGTTAGAGAAACCCTTGATATTTGTGAGAAAGCGTATATTGTGAGCGACGGTCATATTATTGCATCAGGAACTGCGGAAGAAGTGCTTTCAAACCAGCAGGTTAAAGACGTATATTTAGGTGATGAGTTCAAACTATAGAAAGTAAAACTGCTTTATTACTACTAATTTCCCAATCACCTAACTAGAATGTAATTAACAAAAAGAAATTAAGAGGGGATTGTGTTCATTGATGTCATTCTCTGAAGCGGTAAGTAAATTGCCTAAAGCGGTAAACAACAAGTACAAAGCGGTAAACAAATTGCCTAAAGCGGTAAACAACAAGTACAAAGCGGTAAATAATAAATGGTCATGAAGGCATCACTTCAGCTTAGACTAGGCCAATCGCTGACAATGACGCCTCAGCTGCAACAAGCTATTCGTCTTTTGCAGCTCTCTACTCTGGATTTACAACAAGAGATCCAAGAAGCATTAGAATCCAACCCCATGCTGGAAGTTACCGAGAATGAAGAGAGCTCTCAGAGCAACTCATCAAACGAAGAAAATACAGGTAACGAAAACAACTCAGAGCCAAACAAGACGACAGAAAAAGAGGCAAGCGCAGAAGTAAAGTCTGAGGAAACAGAAGAAATAATGAATTCCGAAGACTGGTCTGACGCAATTCCTACCGACCTACCAGTTGACACTGCCTGGGATGACATATACCCCAACAACGCCCCTACGGGTCCTGCGCCCGAAGAAGATACCGATTTTGAATCACGCAACAGTGTAGGTGAATCACTTCAGGATCACTTACTATGGCAACTTAATCTAACCCCCATGTCAGATACAGATAAGCTCATTGCCATTTCGCTTATCGATTCTATAAACACTGACGGCTACCTTTCCGATACAATTGAAGACATACACTCTGGCCTACTTGAAAGCATTAGCCCTAGAGATGATAGCAACGATGCTTTTGATAGCTCTTTAGATGACCTAGAAATAGAGTTAGACGAAGTTCAAGCAGTATTAAAACGTATTCAACATTTTGACCCACCCGGTGTTGCCAGTCGCGACTTACAAGAATGCCTGCTAACTCAATTAAACCAGCTACCCAGTGACACGCCATGGCTGCCACAGGCAAAACTTGTCATTAGCCACTACTTAAACCTGCTGGGTAATCGAGACTACGCCCAGCTAATAAGACGTAGCCGAATAAAAGAAGAAGACCTTAAATTAGTCATTCAGCTCATCCAGTCACTAAACCCAAGACCTGGTGAGCATATTAGTGACAGCACTCCAGAATATGTAGTACCCGACGTTTTTGTTAAAAAAGTCAATGAGCGTTGGAAGGTAGAACTTAACCCTGAAATCGCCCCCAAAATACGAGTCAACTCTGGGTATGCGTCCCTGGTAAAACGAGCGGATAGTAGTGCTGATAACACCTACATGAAAGATCAACTCCAGGAAGCGAAGTGGTTTATTAAAAGCTTACAAAGTCGTAATGAGACACTACTTAAAGTTTCAAGTAAGATTGTTGAACATCAACAAGGTTTTCTGGATCATGGAGAAGAGGCCATGAAACCACTGGTTTTACATAATATTGCTGAAGCCGTTGAGATGCATGAGTCAACAATATCCCGAGTGACAACGCAAAAGTTCATGCATACCCCAAGAGGGATATTTGAACTTAAGTATTTCTTCTCAAGTCACGTAAGTACAGCATCAGGTGGGGAATGCTCATCAACAGCAATAAGAGCCATTATCAAAAAATTAGTTGCGGCAGAAGCACCTAAAAAACCATTAAGCGATAGTAAGATAGCTAATATTCTGGACGAGCAAGGCATTAAAGTGGCAAGACGAACAATAGCAAAATACAGAGAGGCGATGTCTATACCACCCTCAAATGAAAGAAAACGCTTAGTATAAAAGCGCTAATGGCAAAACAGATTTTAATCGATAATTAGTGCATCATAATATTCAGTACTAGATCCGCTCAAGATCAAATATTTGAATGAATGATGTGATAAGATAAACCCTGTAAAAGGGCAAAAGTGAAAAACGATACCGGGAGCAAAATATGCAATTGAATATTACTGGCCACCACGTTGAGTTAACTGAATCTTTAAAAGAGTATGTTACGTCGAAACTCCAAAAACTTGAGCGCCACTTTGACCATATAAGCAATGTTCAAGTTACCCTTTCAGTACAGAAGGTCCGCCAAATTGCGGAAGCTACTCTTCATATTAGTGGTGCAGACATTCACGCAACAGCAGAGCAAGAAGACATGTACGCTGCTATCGACTTATTAGTAGATAAGCTAGACCGCCAGATACTCAAACATAAAGAGAAAAATGTCGACCGAATGCATGGTGCATCTGCACGATAATTTCGCTTGAATAGTTTCACGATTAAAAAGTAGATTAAGCATTAACAATGACTGATACGTCAATTTCAATTCAATCAATACTCTCTCCCGAGCTAGTCCTTTGCGGACTACCCGGGAGCAGTAAAAAGAAAGTACTGGAAGAAGTTGCACAATATGTAGCGCAGCAATATCCAGACATTAATGAAAACACTATTTTTAACAGCCTTATTGGAAGGGAGCGCTTAGGTAGCACAGGGATTGGGCAAGGTATTGCTATTCCTCACTGTCGACTCGAAAACTGCCAGAAGGTTATAGGAGCATTACTAACACTCGAACAAAAAGTTCCCTTTGATGCCATAGACAATGAACCCGTCGATCTTCTTTTTGTGCTCATTGTGCCTCAAGAAGCCACAAGCGAACACTTAGAATTACTCAGCCAGCTTGCAGAAAAATTCAACAATGCTGAGCTATGTCAGCGCCTGAGAAACTGCAAGGATAGCGAAGCATTGTATAAGGCCATACTTCAAACTTAACACCAGGGCACATTCCTAAGACTGGAGAGAAACAATGAAGCTAGTGATAATAAGCGGTCGCTCTGGGTCAGGAAAAAGTACCGCGTTGCATGTATTAGAAGATTTAGGCTACTACTGCATAGACAACCTCCCTATCGGCCTCCTACTACCACTAGCAGATGAAGCTATTATTAGTGAAGAATCCCGCTTGGAAAAAATCGCCGTAAGTATCGATGCAAGAAACCTGTCTACAGGCATTGATCAATTCACTGACGTTTATTATCAATTCAAGCATCGCCACTTTGAGATGGATGTAATCTACCTCGACGCACTTAATCAAACACTACTTAAGCGCTTTCATGCCACTCGTCGAAAGCATCCATTGAGCAATGACAGCATTTCGCTTAAAGAAGCAATCTCTGTAGAAAAATCCCTGCTATCCCCCGTCGCTTCAGTGGCAGACCTAACGCTTGATACCAGTGACATGAGCATGTATCAACTAAGAGACTTAATAAAAGAACGTATAGTAGGCAGAATAGGGCAAGACATTGCATTACTATTCCAGTCGTTTGGGTTTAAGCATGGTGTTCCCATCGATGCAGACTTTGTTTTTGATGTCAGGTGCTTACCCAACCCCTATTGGGATCCGGCCTTAAGAGCATTTACAGGGAAAGACCAAGCCATACATGACTTCTTGGAAAAACAACCAGAAACAAGTGAAATGCTGGGTGACATAACCAACTATTTAGACAAGTGGCTACCTAAATTTGCAAACTCTAACAGAAGCTACCTGACCATAGCTATTGGCTGTACTGGAGGCCAGCACCGTTCTGTATATATTAGTGAAAAATTAAGCGAGTACTTTAATTCGCAACAACAAAATGTTCAGGTTAGGCATAAGGAGTTACAATCTCACCCTGACAACACACATTAATACTATCCAGCAATAACTACGACTACAACTACACTAAGACTGCTATGATTAAAGAAACCATCCCCATTATTAATAAACTCGGCCTTCATGCCAGGGCCGCCGCAAAATTGGTTAGCACGGCTACCCGCTATGCCAGTGACATAAAAATCAGCCGCAATGGAAAAGAAGTTGACGGTAAAAGCATTATGTCGGTAATGATGCTTGCAGCCAGTTGTGGAACCGATGTAGATATTATTGTCGATGGTCCTGATGAGAGTGAAGCATTCACCGCAATAAAAGAGCTTATTGCTGACCGTTTTGGTGAAGGTGAGTAGATGTCTTAATGGTTAAAACACTAGAGCAGGCAAAACGCCAAAAAAAAATTCATAACCTAAACGATGCACTCGATAGCGGTGCACTGGATCAGGTCGCGCGTATTTTAAATGGTGGACTGAACCCAGGTGACATCGCACACCTTCTTGAGTCAAGCCCCCCCAAAGAACGAAACCTACTCTGGCAACTGATTGATAAAGATATTAAAGGTGAAATCCTACAAGATCTTAATGATGAGATTCGTACCGACTTCCTGAGCAAACTAAACCCTCAAGAACTCATCACCATTACCGAAGATTTTGAAACGGATGACCTAGCAGATGTCCTCCAGCAACTTCCTGATACAGTTATCAAAGAAGTTCTGAGCTCAATGGACTCTCAAAATCGCCACCGTATTGAAGAGGTTTTATCTTACCCTGAAGATACTGCCGGCGGCCTGATGAACACCGACACAATCACTATAAGACCAGAAATCAGCATTGATGTAGTTTTGCGCTACCTACGCCGACACCGGTCACTCCCGGAAATGACCGATAACCTATTAGTCGTCAACCGGAAAGATGACTTTATTGGGACATTACCCATTACTAAAATGCTGGTTTCAAACCCCAATGCGACCGTGCGTGAAGTGATGGATACAGAAGCCGTTACTATTTCTGTTTCTACACCTGATACAGAAGTTGCTAATTTATTCGAACGCAGAGATTTGGTAACCGCCCCCGTACTGAGTCCAGAAGGGAAACTTCTCGGTCGAATCACCATCGATGACGTGGTTGATGTCATTCGGGAAGATGCAGATCACTCACTCATGAGCATGGCTGGTCTTGATGAAGAAGATGATACTTTTACACCTATTTTCAAAACAGCTCGACGACGCGCTATATGGCTCGGAATCAATCTGATTACCGCATTTATCGCATCAGCCGTCATAGGCATGTTTGAAGCAACCATTGAGCAAGTTGTAGCCCTGGCAGTTCTCATGCCCATCGTTGCCAGCATGGGGGGCGTCGCAGGCAGTCAGGCCTTAACTCTTGTAATAAGAAGCATGGCCATAGGACAAATTAGCAGCAATAATATTGGATGGTTACTCAATCGTGAATTTATTGTGGGCGTACTAAACGGCCTTCTATGGGCTCTTGTAGTTGCTGCCGCCGCTGTCGTTTGGTTCAATGACCTAACAATAGGCGTAATCATTGCGTCCGCGCTGCTCATTAACTTAATTGTCGCTGCCATAGCAGGTACAATGCTACCCGTTATATTACGCGCTAGAAATATTGATCCTGCCCTTGCAGGAAGTGTTATCCTTACCACAATTACAGATGTTGTTGGCTTCCTATCATTTTTAGGTCTTGCCACAATAGTTTATGCTTGATTAAAACCCTATAGAGCACCCGGGAAAATAGCCAGATGACCAATTTTGATACGCCTGAAGAATTCGATGAAGAGTCATTAATTACTAAAACCTCAATCAAGAAGGAGATGCATGAACTCCAGGCTTTAGGGAAGCGTTTAACCGAATTAAAACGTAGCCAGCTAGATAAAATCCCTATGAGCGATGTACTTCGAAAAGCCATAGATGAATCTCGCCGAATTACCCAAAGGGAAGCAACCAGACGCCACATGCAGTACATTGGCAAACTAATGCGTTCAGAAAATGAAGAAGAAATAAGATACTCAATAGACCTTTTTGACGCAAGCAGTAAAGTATTTGCACAAGCACTTCATGCATTAGAGCGCTGGAGAGATAAACTAACTCAAGAAGGTAATGATGCTTTATCTGCTTACATAGAGGAAAATCCAAAGGCTGATATCCAGCACCTGCGACAACTGGTACGCAATGCTAAAAAAGATATACAGAATGAAAAAAACACAGGCGCTTCACGAAAGTTATTCAAGTATTTGAAAAGCGTTAAAGATATAGAAGATCCAACTGAACCTTAAGCACTCCTACTTTATGAACTTGCGATGCTTTAAAACAGGCATCGCAGACCTTATATCAGAAAGCGTCTGCAGATTAATCTCAGCACTTATAACCCCCTCCCCCTCTTCTGCACACACAATAACCTCTCCCCAGGGGTCAATAATCATAGAATGCCCCCAGGTTTCACGCCCTTTAGAGTGCACCCCTGTCTGATTTGCAGCAATAACGTAACACTGATTTTCAACAGCTCTTGCTCGCAATAAAAGCAACCAATGAGCCTCACCTGTTTTAAAAGTAAATGCAGCAGGTACGGTTAGTATTTGGGCGCCAGCCCCTGCAAGCCATGAATATAACTGAGGGAAGCGAAGATCATAACAAATAGATAACCCTACCTTTCCTGCCGGAGTATCTACTATTTGCGGATTTATACCAGCCTCAAACTGCTGAGACTCTCTATAACTTCCATGACTATCATCGACATCCACATCAAAAAGATGAATTTTGTCATAACGACTAACCTCAACCCCAGTGTCATCAAATACCCAGCAAGCAGATCTGACCCGCCCATCAATTAGGCTTTTATCAGGGCGAGAGGCACATGGTATTGAACCCGCAATAATCCATATGCCGTATTTTTTAGCAAGAGATGAGATAAAACCCCTGATCTCACCATTATCCTCAGATTCCTGCAAACCTAAATCAAGCGCAGCCTTACCATCAAACAAAGCAAAATTTTCAGGCAGCAAAACCAAGCCTGCCTTATGAATAAATGCTGCCTCCTCTACTAAACGAGCCACTGTTTCTAGGTTATCTTTTTTAGAGTCGCTACTATTCATCTGAATAGCGGCTATTTTATTGACGGGATTACACTGGCAAGCAGGCATTAGAAATCATCTTCATTTTTATGTTTCTTAGAGCCGCTACTGGTACGATCAAATACATTCTTTAGTTTTATTTCCGGGTTGTCCCAACTACCTTTCATTTGATAAGTTGCACTAGTCAGCTTACTAAGCGGCTCACCCAGCAGTTTATCTATAACCCATACAGCCCCCCCTATTTGAGGCGCGCCCAAAAACAAGGCCGCTAAAGGAAGGTTTTTTGTTAGGGGTAGCACAACCACCATATCCATATCCAAAGTTTGTTTCTTTAAGTCTGCAGTACCTGTGAATTTATACGCACTAGATGGCCCTTGCATTGCGAGCGGTTCTTCGATAACTAACAAGCCTTTATCCATTCGAGCAGTTCCCTCTATTCGGTCATAGCCCAGGCCTTTTTGGTATAAATCAGTGAAATCTAATTTAATTCTTCTAGATATGGCTTCAGCATTCAATATTCCAAACACTTTAAAAGCCTCCGTAGCACTTTGTGCTTCTGTCATAGTGCCATCTTCAATTAACACACTAATACGACCTGATAATCCTGCAACATCAAACTCTGTTGGTGGCAAACCCCAAACTAATGCCAGCTCAGTTGAAAAATGCTTGCTCGTTATAGGTGCAGGCCGGTTAAGCGCCTCAGATACCGAAGCAAGGTTACCGCCATCTATCGTTGCTGTTAATATGCTGGTATGTACGCCAAAAACATCTTTTACCCAAGTAAGGCGCCCTTTAAAATTAGCCTCAGCGAATGTTCCAGCTACATCTTTAGCTACAACCCCGTTTTCTTTATGAATGATATCTGCAGACCACCGACCATAAAGAGCGTCATCAATAATTAGATTGTCTACCAGTACAGTCATTTCAGGGATATCAAAAGGGGACATTTCTTGATCCGAGCTCTCTCCCTGTTTCAGAGTTTCTACTTCCCTACCTGAAAGCTTTAGTTTTTTCAAAGCAACATTAAGCTTATTCCCCTTACTTGGAAGGTGAAGTATTCCATCTACATCATCACCAGCAAGAGTGACTGTCCACTCTTTATCTATTGGCTGAATATTTATATTAGTATGACTAAAGTGTTGATCATAAAAATCGACATCAGCTACGCTTAAATCTATATTAATAGCCGTAGAATCAGTGTCGGATATATTTTCTTGAGCAGCTAAATACTCTAACCACAACTGAACACTCAGTTGCTCTAAATTACCTTTAATATACAGGCTGTCTTTTTCTGGTAGCTGCAATTTACCAGCCCCCACAAGCACCATACCTTTCTTGAACCCTGCATCAGTAATTTCAGCCGTACCACTAATAATATCCCCAAGTAAAGCATCGACAAAAATAGCAGAGTCATTAATTTTCAACCGCACAGAAAATGGTTTTTCCTGGCTTGCTGTTTTATTTAAAGGCGCAGGTAACTCAAAGACTACACCTTTCAAGGAACTACTTATTGTCAGTAATGGGCTTTTATTCTCATCACTAGAAATCAGCAGAGTCGTTATGAATTGAGTACTACCCGCTACTGGTAACAATTGGTCTGGTAAAAAATGCTCATTTAAAAACTCAGTAGAATATTCCCCCCTCATACGAAGGGTCGTTTCAATCACGTCTGACGCTAGTTTCGAAGACTCTAGTTTCGAAGAGATGTCCAGAACCGTAGGCTGGTCTAAAAACTGAAGTTTTATACCCTCTGCACTAAGGCCTGTTTTACTGGAAATATTCAATACACCAGTAGATTGCTCAAAAACTAAATCAGTAGGTTTATGGGTGACCTCAAGATTGTCTAGCTCAAAAGAAAGGTCATATTCAATACCTGACCCAATATTACCAAGCGGTATATCCAACTTTACAGCAACATCAATATCTCCATTAAGCGCTAACTGCTCCGATATTTCTTTCGTATGCTCACTGATCGGCGACTCATTCAACCAGTATTTAATATCACTTGCCGAAGGTATAACCCGGGTTGAAACCTTTAATATAGATTCTGTTCCCGATACATCAGGCA
>Ga0209707_1000182_pt1 | contig 42703 bp, 35 predicted proteins | sample EN4Hudsemesocosm_FD_184630 | JGI IMG/M metagenome (GOLD analysis project Ga0209707, IMG submission 184630) | Methane-oxidizing microbial communities from mesocosms in the Hudson Canyon - EN4B Hudson Canyon (SPAdes) (version 2) | ecosystem: Environmental > Aquatic > Marine > Cold seeps | place... | reverse complement strand
ATTGAGTCTTAATGGTCACTTTTTGCCATTTTCTGACTTAAATTATCACTCGAATTAATCTCAGGTAAGGGTCAGTTAAGATACGTTAGCGGAAGTTCCCCACTAATATAAATATGCATTATTTGACTATAAAATTTACCAATTAGACGAATAACCTGACTGGCAAAAATGCCATCAAGGCGGTCAGTCATGAAGTTGTATAGCTTTAAAGAAGGCGAAAGTTTTGTCCCCTAATGGCAACAGTGCTAAACGTCTAGTCCTTGCAGAATTGAAGTCGTCAGCATAAGCCGAAAGTTAATTTTTAAACCATTATTAAAACTTCAAAGATATGCTATGTCATGCATCATAGTTGGTTGCCAGTTTATATATTAGGAGTAATGGTCAATGGTTTGTTCTAATAAAAGTGACTCCAAGTAATTAAACAAATACAAAATGAATACAGCGGCCAAAAACCAACTTTAAGTAAAAATGCATCGTTAGCAAATAGTCCTTTTGTAATCATCTCTATTTTAGAGTTAAAACTATATATTGCCAATGCTGTCGCTAAGATGAAAATATAACTAAGCAAATAAAAATATTCGATATAGACAATCCCAGAGCCAGGGAATTTTTCTCTTATATTTATATGGGCAACTAAAACCACAAAGAAGATACCCGCGCAACTTCCAATAGCAGAAGAAACACTTGCACTAAATTTTGATCTTAGATGCTTATCAGATGTCATCATAATAATTAAACTGTAAAGTAATGCGATGCTAACAAGTAATAAAGTTATATTAATCATAAATGCACTAAGAAAATCTCGTTCTATTACGATGTTAAAAGTTAATTCAGGTAAATTGGTTCTAGGATGGTTGTCATGCAAGCCAAAATCAGTATCGAAATTCAAAGCCATATAATCAAAAAACGATTCGTTAATATCCCACCCTGTCAGCACAATGTCTTGTGATAATCCGAAAGTAGAATCCTTACTCGTACTATCATACGATTTAAGTGATGGAACTAAAATCACATTACTATTAAAGTCTTTTGGCAAGAGTTTTATCCATACTGTTTTATGATCAATGGGATAATCTTCATAACTAAAAGGTTGTCGTAAATTTGCTTCAAAGTACCAACCAACAACAGTTACGTTATCAATTGTACTTCTATATGATTCCTTCATTATCGTACTACCTACAGAGTTAGGAAATACAACTCCAGCTCTATATTTTACTATTAGTTCAGCACTAAATTCTTGCCATACATAGCCACTAACATACACATCATTTGGGCCTTTGAACTCCAATGAATCAATGAAAACACCCACAGGTATTCGATCACCTTCATGTAATTCAAAGTCAACTAAATGCTTATCAATAGCGGCTTCATTTGTTAATTCATGTTCGTTGAACTTATAAGAATTGTGTTGGTAGTGCCACTGAAAAGCTATCAATGAAGTAAATATAATAGTGACTAAAAACGACAATATTTTCATAAAGATCCATTAAGGTTGAATACTACAATAAGAGAAGGTTTATCTACTTATTTATTAAACTAAATTTTAAAAGCTTAAACTCTACAAAAGCCATGCTATATCTGCAAGATAAAAGTGACCTTGATGACCGCATTGTAATACAAGCTTTCGCCACAAAACAAACGTTAATAACAGCTAAGAGCAAAGCTGACACTCGATAGGAGTAATTTCGGGGTTACAGCGAAGAGCTTCACTCAAGAAGTGCTAATTATTTATTGGTAATCGTCAGAAACAAAAAAACATCAATCATGACAATTGATGTTTTCTAAAGTAAAGTAATTTTGAATTATTAAGATTGTTTCTTAAATCGACGTGATGCCAAACCAATCATACCTAATGCAAAAATAGCAAGTGTAGATGGCTCTGGCACGGTTGCAGCTCTATAACTCCACTGCTCTGGCGAAGATTGGTATTCAACTCTTCCCGATTGATTGTGTGACTCATGAGCACCTGTAGTACACCTACCATAATCATAGGTGCGACTATCACAAAGCGTATCGTAGCCTTGATCAAATCCATTTCCCGCTGACGCTGTCGTTAGTAAGCCACTTTTTTTAAGGTTCGTGAGGGCAGAGTCTACCTCAATATAAATATTCCAATCGACCGGTAAGCCAGCCACGTTAGTTGCTGCAACCTCAAAAGTACTCAATGTTGCGTTACTAGTGTCGAAAATATTAACGCCATCAGTAAAGTAAAAGTCGACAATAAGGCCACTTATATCACTTGGAGTAGCATTTGAATTTAGTTTTGATGACAGTTCAATAAACCCACTGATGTTATCGGTCGGTTGAAAAACTTGATAGGGGTCGCCTGAGGTCCAAGTAGTAGTAGTAAAGGTTTCAAAATTCAAGCCTTGATAATCTAAAATAAGTGATGCCGATGCACTAGTTGACATTAATGCAGTGAGAAATATGTAGGCTGTCATTTTTTTAAGCTGACGAAGTATCATTGGGTGTACCTTGTATTGTTGGTTATAGGTGTCTGAGAGTTAAACCCTCTTCCATCCTCATACCTGACTATTACAAATGAGCACTATCAAGCGCAGCTCATTATATAGAAGATCAAAAATAGGGGGGTAAAACTTTACCTTACAAAGCAAATTTCATTCCAACATATATATATATATATATATATATCAATAATATACGACCTTATGACTGTTCAGTTGTTAATAAAGTGTAAAAAAACTCGACACTCTCAGAGTGTTTACGAACAATTTTCTAAAGTATCCTATAGACCTTCCAGCCAGTTAAGTCGTGTTCTTTAATGAAGCCAATACTCATAGTTGTTACTCTTATTACCTTGTTATTTAGAAGTTCGCTCATTGTACTCTCCAATCTATTCATTTTATGGTACTTCTATATGATCATACGTTAGTAGATCTTTATAATTTGTTCGTTATTGAATTTAAATGAGTCACAATCATATCTACAAGAAAGGAATGATGGCCATTACACGGCAGGGTCCCGCCAAGTTATCGAGCAATATCAAAATTATGAGATAATCTGAGCATGAAAAATACTAATATATACTAGGGTTACCGTTTCCCTTCATAATTAATCATGCAGTTTTTTTTCAGTAAAAATAGACAACGAGTGTGCTCATTATGATCATAGTTTTCCCGCTAATCAATGACCGCTTGTGGCTTCTGACCTAATCAAGTGTACTATTAGGTCAAATATAAAATTGACCTGTCAGATTAAGTTTTAACTGCTACAAGTTAATTCTTATTTTCAATTTTTAAATGTATACAAGGGCAAATTAACTGTGATTGATTGAGTGTTTACCCTTTTACCACTTAAGAATAATTATATATTAAAATTTAAAGCATTCATGCTAACGTTATTTTATAATAACGTTAGATAATTTAAACTCTACTGTTGGCAATTATCCTTAAACCAGCCCAACAAACATGCTGTAAATTGTGGTTAGAATCATCCTTAATATGCTCATCACTTTACTAAAAACCCAATGTCAGCTTTTGGCTATCAGTTGACCTAAAGATCAACCAGTAGCTAACGTAATGCGCACAAAGTGATCCTAAATATTGCTGATTGAGTCTCAAGTATTATGACTGAAAAGTCGTTTTGTCATAAAAAGGATCTTGGCTGTATCTCTTTGCAAGCAATCAACTGTGAATGAGACTAATATCAATCATTATTTCTAATTACTCTTCAAGCTTATTAGTATTAATAATCCATGGTTCTAAGCGACTACCCCAGCTAACATCAACAGTATAACGAGGTGGGGTTATATCACGTCTATTGGCTCTTTTTAAATTAGACATAACTTCTGTGTGTTCTAAGGGAACCATAATATTTTTTACTGATAAATGCTTTAACATCAGGCTATAAGTTTTGTCATTGCCATTGTTGTTGTAATAAGGTTTAGTTAAACCTTTAACAATGAGTATATTTTTCTGACCTGAAAACTTATTGGCCAATGATTCATAATCGGCAGATACTTTGAGAAAAAACAAACGACTGTTAGTTGTTTTTTCTCTTGCTAAGCTTTCGCTGTATTCCGTTTTCTTGCGACTATTTGTATCGTTTGGCTTTTCTTCATATGTCGTTAGTGCTGTTTGATATTTATCTTCCGCTTTTATTATTTCTGCTTTATGCAGAGCGCCGTCAAACTCAAAGGCCCAATATAATTCTCGAGACTCAATCCAGTAATTATCTCTGACTTCAGATTGAGCAAAGCCAAGGGTTAATAATTCATCTTTAGACAACTTTATGTTCCTTGAGTTATAAGGATAATAGGTTTCGTTTTCCCCTGTAGGCGTTCGCCAATTAATGGTGAGTGATATACTAGAGTTCTCTTTTTGGGAACCTCTATAGTAGGGCAGAGAAAGTTCTCTTTCGGTCAATGTTAATTGAGCTGTTGCATCGCCCATTCGGTTATAAACAACCCCACCTAAAGCAGCTAAATTAGTGCCTATAAGAATCGTTAAGCCGATTAACAAGTATCTTTTCATGATGTCGCTCCTTCGCTTAAGGTATTTAAACGAATGCGTTTAAATACAATTAATGCGAGCAATGCAGATAATCCTAATACGAAGAAGAAGATATATTTGGGCATCCAATCCCACCACCAATCGAAGAGTTTTGTATAGAGGAATAAGATAAAAAATACATTACCCGTATTGGTAACTTCCTTCCAGTGACGCTTAATACCTAGCCAAATTGCCGTTGCCGACAGTACAAAACCAATAAGCTGATAAAAGCCTTCAATGGTATTTGAAGACCAGCTTAAATAACTTGTTTTTCCCCAATTCGACAATATCAAGATTGGCAGGAATACCATTATCATTGCCATAACTCGGTAGATAACTTCAAAGCCGCTGAAGCGTTTGTGATTAACGAACTGAGGCAGCATAAATATGATCAGACTAGGAATAAAAAAGTTTTCAGGTCTTTCGCCAAAGCTGATCCAATACATACCACTCCAAGTACCAATTTTCATGGCAATAAAGCTACCGATACTCATTATGCCGAAAAACAACAACAATCGAGCATTGCAGGCGTAAGCAAGTAAGAAAGCAAAAGCGGCCCATACAGCAAAAGCGTTGGGTGATGGGGTAATATTAAAGATTTGTCCAAGCATGGAAAGGTTCAATACAAAGCATGACAAGCTCACCAATGCTGCAATTTTAGAGAAGTAGGCACTTTTTTCTTTTTGAGCCAGATGCAACGACAATAAGAATAAAGAAACAGGTGCAATAATTAAAATTCCCACTTGAATTGAAGTGCTAATGTATCCCCAAAACTGATAGAACAAAAAGAAGATACTTATCGCCATCGCTAAAGCACCAAACAGTGACGCTAATTTCATACCTAGCGTTAATTGTTTGGATTGAATACTGGTGTCCACGTCATAAGTGGCAGATAACTTTTGTAGTAGCTGAGTATGATACCCCTGAACCTTGCTGGCTTGATCAGGTGGAATAGTTAAAATACCATCATTTTCTAACTCAACCATTTCCTGTTGAAATGCATGAATCTGATCTACACGGTGTTGCGCATCTGCTTGAGAAAATTGTTTTTCTTCCATGTGTTCATTCTCCTTAGTAGAACCACATTCTGCCGTCTACCGAAATCAAATATTCAGATTCGTCTTCTTATTGCTTATTCAAGAAAGAGAATTAGACAGCTGCTTACCGCTCTCAACAGCCTGTGAGCTTTTGATTACATTACGTTAAATCATTGGCGGTCTCAAGTGTGTCATTTACTTCCAGTTGGCCACTGGTAATGACTTACTAAATTTAATCTTTATAGAAAACTACAATTTCGAATTTTTTATTGTTCTTCGCATATTCCCTTTGACAGTGTAAGTAATTCAGTAAACAAAATAATATCTTTAATAGGTAACAAAATGGATTCTCCATTTATTAACAATATATCGTATGTTTCTGTTAATTGGACAAGCTCTTGACTGTCTGCTGGTTGGATCGATTTTATAGATTTCCATGGCAATATATGCAGTGGATAATAAGGAATTTCATGGAAGTAAAATGCTAAGCCATTGGCACTAATATTAGTCTGATAACTTGCATCGAATGTTCCAATAATACCATTACCATATTTCCAATCAGAGTCATTTATTTTGAATGATGATTTTTCTTTTGAAAATGGGCTTATTTCAGTATTTATTATTAAGTTTTTATCAACAAATTTAAGAAGGTCTTTTTTCATTGATAAATGTATTGGCCCAGTAAAGTACCAATAAAAGCAAACAAAAAATACAATTGAAATTAAATAAGAAAATAAATAAGATTCAGTAACATGCCAAACTGACCACCAAATTATTACTGTAACTATAAAATGAGGTGTTTTTCTTTTTAGTGTTAATAATGTAATTATAAGTGATACGACTCTTCTTTCGAAAAATTCAAATAGTGGATTAAAAGAATTTACTGGAGATTGTTGACTGGTATTTCTAATTATTTCTTTAGCTTTAAACTTGGCTTCTTCTTCAGCCTCAGTAATTGACTCTTTGCTCTTAACCTTAATAAGGAAGCGAACTTCTTCAAAACGTTCAGGGTATAATTCTTTATCTATTTGTTCAAAGGCATCGTATAAGTCATCGAGGCTATATTCTTGAAAGTTATGTTTCACCTTAAAAATCCATTTATTGGTAATTAAATTGGGTAATCTCTGTAATTCGCTCTTAACAGTCTGTGAGCGTTTGATTTCATAAGGTTATATCATCTTATGTCGCAAACTACTTATTTTTAAGCAGCTTTTCAATTAGGCATTTTATGTTGTCAAATGCAACACCACTTGCTTGAAGTAATTGAACAGATAAAATTCCATACGTCCAAGCTACACCTAAGGTAACTGAGTGGGTTGTCGAGTGGCTAGCGAACGCAAAGATGATACAATCGCTAAGTTTATTGGTGGAAATGGTATATAACAAGTTAATAAATAAGGACAAAAAATAGTTGGCTGTTTTCGTTCCTCAACATTTTAGCCAACTAATTTTTCTCATTATTAGGGCGTTATGTGCTCAGGCAAAAAGTGTCAGCTCAACTAAATTTATATTTTTGTAATAAAATTTGTAAAATCAAGACTGTATACCAAAGCAATTAATTTTTGGAGTACAGTTGTGATTGCAGAAATAATGTCTATCTTTCAACCTTCGCTTAAAAATCTAGAGAAAGCTAAAGAAAGGAGATTAGATCAAAATGAGAATGAAGGCGATTTGAATAAAAAAACTGAATTAGATAAAATTCTTAAAGAAGGCCTCTCACCTAATAGCTTTAAAAAAGGTAACAACAGTACTTAGTAATTCGCACATAAGCTAATCAAGTGGGACAAATAACAGTTGGCTGTTTCCGCTCCGCTTCACATTTTAGCCAAATAATTTTTGCCCATTATTAGGGCGTTATACCGAAGAGAGCCTCATCAGATGCCTGAACCAGAACCATCAAGAATAATGACATTTGTAACACCTGAAAATCTCGGCGAGTGGTTAAAAGACAATCACGCAACTAAAAGTGAGTTATGGGTAAAGATATTTAAGATAAACTCTGGAGTTCAAAGTGTTACTTGGAATGAAGTAGTGATAGAAAGTTTATGCTGGGGTTGGATAGACGGTATAAAAAAGTCAATTGATGATCAAGCTTATTTTCAACGCATAACCCCAAGAACATCGCGAAGCAATTGGTCTAAAAGGAATACACTGCATGTTGAACACTTGATTAGCGAAGGACGAATGAAAGAATCGGGTCATGTACATGTTCGAGCAGCGAAAGCTGACGGGCGTTGGGAAAATGCCTATGTAGTAAGTAAAATGGAAGTGCCTGAAGATTTCTTAGTTGCATTGGAAAATCAGGCGAGTGCCAAACAGTTTTTTGAGACACTTAATAAATCGAGTCGTTATGTTATTGCTTACGGGTTAACAAGTGCAAAGAAACCCGAAACAAGACGAAGGCGATTTATAAAATACATGACAATGCTTGTTCACAAGGAAAAACCTAAATAAGTGGCAATCGGCATCAGCCATTCAAGCAGGACTAATAACAGTTGGCCATCGCTTCGCGATTATAGCCAACAATTACTCGCCTCTTAGTAAGGCGTTATATAATCAGGACGGTTTATGAAATATACTCTAGCATTGGTGCTATCTTTATTTTTTGCTAGCACTAGCGCACAAAAAGTAGATGAGATTAAGGATGTAAGCTCTGAAATGACTAAAAACAATAAAATTAATTATATTGAGATTCCTGCTAAAAATATTGAAGCCACTAAGATTTTCTTTAGTGATGTTTTTGGTTGGTCTTTTGTGGATTACGGACCTGATTATTGTAGCTTTACAGCTCAGGGTGTAGACGGCGGATTTTTTAAATCTGATTTAGTTGTATCCACTAAAAATGGTAGTCCGCTTATTGTGCTGTACAGTAATTCACTTGAGATAACTCAAGCTGAAATTGAGAAAGCAGATGGTAAAATAATTAAGCCTATATTTTCATTTCCTGGAGGAAGAAGGTTTCACTTTAGCGATCCAAATGGAAACGAATTTGCAGTTTGGTCAGAGTGATTGCATACAAGCCAATTAAGACGGGACTGCTAACAGTTTGCTCGGTTCCGTTACACATTTTATCAAACTGTTATCAGCCCCTTTTTGGGGCGTTAGCATTTTATCAGAGCATGGAGTTCAAATGAAAATTGTAGCGATTACTATTGCTCTTTCGTCAATAGTCTTGTTTTCTTGTGGTGGTTCTGAAGGAGGTGCCGCTACTGAAACGCCAAAAAGTGACTTAATAACAAGGCTATCTAATACATCTTGGGAAAAAGAATGTTCTCCTTACAATAAAATACCGAGAGACGACTTAAAAGATTTATGGAACGTCAAGATTAAACTAAGCATAGATTCTTCGCTTAAATCCACTTACCGAACAGAGTTTTTCCATCCAACTGATACTGAATGTAATTCAATGATGTTTGATGCTCTAGATATCTCTAAATTTGAAATTACAGGTAAAAAAATAAGTGAAGAAAGTATTGAATCTAATGGTCTAAATGAAATTTTTATTTACAATTCAGAGAATCGAGATCTCCCTCCGATTTACACTTTAATTTATGTTGATAGTGAAAAATTATATTTTGGGCAAAAGTCTGGTTTAAATCTTGGAGAAACACCTGAAACAAGGCATTCTTCATTATCTCTTGATAATAATTTCACTCAAATTATAAACTAAAAACCTATAATGCGTTCATCGCGCTGAACAAAAAGGTAATACTGTGGCTTCCGTTGATAGAGAGCTCGGTATCAGTGCCCAACAATTTTATAGCTGGCGTCGCCAGTTTAATCGTCTGTCAGAGAAACAATTTAGCTCACTTAATGGTGTCGATTTATTACAAATAAATTTCATTGTAGCCAGCAAAAATTTCAATAATATGATCATTTAAGAATAAGGGCAGTACTAGATATCAAGATCGACTATATTCTCACCTAAAAAATCTAAGAAAACTCGAGTCTTTGGTGAAATCAGGTCTCGTTTTAAATAAATGGCGTAGGTGGCACTTAGTTCTTCATAAGGGCTGAAAATATATTCAGGCATTACTTGGCTTATCGATCCATTGGTTAATTCATTCTTAATGGCCCAAAAAGGCATCAATGCTAGTCCGGTATCATTTAACACCAGTTGTTTTTGACCATTTACCGAGTTAACTGAAATCGCTTTGTTAATGATTAGCTTTGTTCTTTCTTCAGCCATTAAAAACCAATCTTTCCAACGGGAATAACTGTATCGAATACATTGATGGTCTATTAAATCTTCAGGGCTATCAGGTGCGCCCTTACTCGCTAAGTACCTTGGACTCGCACATAATAAAAAATTGTTAGAAGCCAATTTTTTAGCGATCATAGTTGAATCAGGTAACCGCCCACTACGAATAGCTACATCAATATTCTCTTCTACTAGATCGACAACCCGCTCTGTTAGCTCAAGCTGTACATCAATATCGGGGTACAGCGACATAAACTTCGACATTAGTGGCAGAATAACACTTTCACCAAATCCCACCGTCATGCTTATTTTGAGCTTGCCCTTGGGTTTTTCTTGCAAGTCATTCACTACTCTTCTGGCTTCGTCAAACTCAGAAACAATGCGCTGAGAAAACTCATAGTATTTGTGCCCAGCTTCAGTTAAACCTGTATTTCTAGTAGTTTTATTTAAAAGACGAACGCCAAGCTCTTGTTCAAGAACCGCCAACTGCCTAGAAATAGAAGAAGGCTGCACATCAAATATTCTACTGGCTTCAGATATGCTACCTGTCTCAACTACGCAGTTAAAATACAGTAACCGATTCAGTGAACTCATTTTTTCTCCTATGCAGCATTGTTATTTTCTAAGCTTATGCCTTCATTACTCTACTCTTGCGTTGCTAAAAAGGCAAAAGTGATTTGCTAGCTAGGTAATTGGTTGTTCTTTTGGCAAGTAATAGAATTACTCCACTGAAACGAACTATCAAATCAACCTATAAATAAAGAGTACATACTATGAAAGCAATGATCATTAAAGAAATTGGCAGCACTGAAGTTTTCCAAATGTCAGAGAAAGCAAAGCCAGTAGCTAAACCAGGCCATATGGTAGTAGAAGTAAAAGCAACCAGTGTAAATCCGATTGATACTATGCTTCGCTCAACTGAATTGCCTTGGTCGGCAAACTTACCTGAAGTACTACACGGTGATGTTGCTGGCATTGTTATTGAAGTAGGTGCAGACGTTACCAACTTTAACGTTGGCGATGAAGTTTACGGCATGGCTGGTGGTATTAATGGCGTTGATGGTGCTTTGGCTGAATTTATGTTGGTTGACGCACGATTAATGGCTCAAAAACCAAAAACACTAACTATGAAACAAGCCGCCGCTTTGCCGTTAGTTGCAATTACTTCATATGAAGCACTTGTTGAAAAAATGAATGTTAAAGCCGGTGATAATGTGCTTATTCATGGCACTACTGGAGGAGTTGGTCATATCGCCATTCAGTTAGCAAAAGTGCTTGGTGCAAACGTAACCTCAACTTACTCTCCAGCTAATGAAGGTTTAGCTAAAACAATAGGTGCGGATAATTTAGTTGATTACACCACCGAATCCGTTTCAGACTACGTACAGGCATATACTGACGGTGTTGGCTTTGACAAGATTCTTGATACGGTTGCAGGGGATAACATAGAGAAATCATTTGAAGCAGCGAAATTCAATGGTCATGTAGCAACTATATTACCGATTGCTGATCCATTACAAGTTGCACTTAAGAGCTTATCTTTTCATAGTATTCTAATGCTTATTCCATTATGTCATGGCATTAACCATGCGTCACATGGACGTATTCTTACGGAGATTGCTACATTGGTTGATGCGGGTAAGATTATTCCTATTATTGACGAAAGTGATTTCTCAATATGGGAAGTTGCTAAAGCGCATGATTTACTAGCGTCAGGTAAAGCGGTGGGTAAAATCACCTTATCTGTTTAAGTTTCCATTTTTTGCAGGTGCTAACTACTCGTTAGTGCCCATTATTATAAGGTTTATTTATTTTTCGTTTTACATCATGGATCGCAGAAACTGCAAGGTATTTAGTCAATAGCTTAGCGTGTAAGTCTTGTAAAATCCCTTCAACAGAAACACTAGGATAACTTTCAGTATTGAGGCGGACCATACATTCGCCACCTGTGTGAGTTATAAGCTATAAATCAGTGGTCATAATTACTAAGCCACTACATATCGGCTAATTGATAATCTAAGTTAAGAAGTGGCTACATAGTAACCACTTCATCTCATTTACAACAAATCAAACTCTTCAATTGACCAAATAAGCGCAAAAGCTAACACCATCACAGCAGCAGAAACGGGATCAACTTGAATATCATTCAATAGGCTCGACCATTGCATATTAATTAAGGCTGGCTTTTCAAGTGCCGTATCGGTAAATATTGAGAGCAATAGGTTTATCACTAAGTAGCCCAATGAACAAACGATAGCTGTTGAAAAAATATAGAGATACCAAGGTGTAGGTTGGTGTTGCTCGTCAATTATCTGCATAGTTAGATATGAGAAGCTATCATCACTTAGAGGTTCTTCAGTTAATTGCTCAGTTAACCAGTCATCATTTAGAAAATCATCTTTCATGATTTCTCTCCTGTTTCAGCTTGCTCGGCCAGCGCTTTTAATTTTAGTCTACTGCGCCTAATTAAGGATTTTACTGTGCCTAGAGGAATATCCATTACTTCCGATATTTCTTGATGGCTCAGTCCGTGGCTAAAATGAAGGGACAATGTCGCTCGTTCATCTGGGTTTAAGTGCTTTATTAACACTTTCACGGTTCGCTGTGCATCAAATTGATTAACTAAGCTAACCGAGTCAACAAAGTCATCAATGTCGGTATTGGTTAGCGCTTGTTTTTTACGAGTATGGCTAACAAATAATTGATAAGCGATTTTAAATAACCAAGATAAAAACTTACCTTCACTTCGATATGTTTTTATATGTAGAAACGCTTTTATAAAGGTTTCTTGTGCAATTTCATCGGCGACACCATGATCGTTTTGCAATAATCGCCTTAAAAACTGTCTGACCGGCGATTGGTTTAGTCTCATTAATTGCTCAAAAGCATGGTGTTCGCCGGTTTGTTGCACTCGCGCAACAAGTTTGGATTCCATCAATTTACTTTTTAGCAGCTTTGAGTTTTGAAAAAGCCAGGTAAATTAAACCAACAACGATAGGCAAAAATCCAAAAATCCATGCGATACCGCCAACAGGGATGAAGGTTAGTGTTAGTACAATGCCAGTGACTAACAACAACATACCTCTTCTAAAGTCATTTTGTGGTTGCTTTTTCATCACTAAATCTAGCGACTCTAACAATTCAGGGGTGATTTCTTTACCTGACTCTATGAGTTTTTGTAACGTTTCTTGCTTCGTGACTTTAGTGCGATTAATAAAAAACAATACGGAAATAACAAGTAAAGTGCCGCAAATTGCAGCGGTAATGTGCATGATAAAATCGTAATAGGCTAAATCGTTCATAAATAATTCCTTCAATCTTCTTGGTTACAATGACTATAAATTAAGTGAGTTATTAAAAGAACGCATCAACAGAGCAGTTAGATGCAATTAGCAGTAAAAAAACTGAAAAAGGACAGATAGAAACTTTACTAAGTCCTCATTGTTTGAATACTATTTTCGCCTACAACCGTCACTGGAGCTTCATAAATATTAATTAATTTAATAAGTTAATAGTCGCTTTTACTTTCAGCGAATTATAATTCCAAATTTTTATACTTCAATAGGCAACCACTTTATTAGCACTTTCGTCTAAATCACTTGCAATATAACTGAAACCTAATTGAGAAATACCAATGAAACAAGCAATACGTCGATCAAAGTTAAGCTATTTACTGTCCATATTTTTATTGACCAGCACGTGTTCTAGCATCGTAAGTGCCGACGAAAAAAGAGCATATGCAAAAGCATCAGATGAACTATTAATGGCTAAGACGGACGAAATCATTAAACAGTATACCGACCCTGGCTGGTTTTCTGGCAGTGTGGTGATATTTAAAGGTGACAGCGTTATTTATGACAAAAGTTTTGGTTTTGCTGATTTAGAGAAGAAGATAAAAAATACTTCTACAACAAAAACCAGAATTGGTTCAATTAACAAACACTTTACTGAAACTTTAATCATGCAAAAAGTTCAGTCTGGAAAAATATCATTAGATGATACTTTAGCAAAATTTGAATTGGGTTTTCCAAAAGACATTGCTGAGAAAATAACGGTGCGTCATTTACTGAAGCATACTTCAGGTTTTGCAGACATATTTAATAATGAATATTATAAAACTTACCGTTCATTAAAAACTATCGATGACAAACTCCCGTTATTACTAAGCAAACCCTTAGTTTCTGAGCCAGGTAAAAAATTCAACTATTCAAACTATGGCTATATTGTTTTAGGCGCAATTTTAGAAAAACTTGAGAAAAAGAGCTTTCAATTAATTATTAATGACAACATTTTAAATGTTATTAACGCTGAAAATACTCAATATGCTTTAACTGAAAATGTTACAGATAAAGCTAAGAGTTATCAATTTACATCCATTGGTAAAAAAATAGATAGAACAAGTCGACTGGAAAACTTAACACCTGATGGCGGCATGTACTCAACCCCATACGACCTCGCACTTTTTTATTCAAAGCTCTTTTATAGCAATGAGTTACTCAACGACCAATCAAAAGCAATAATGAAAAGTAATTACAAAAAATTAGCAAAACCATGGTCTGAATTCTTGAACAGTGATAAAACTAAAGTGGCTTACTATGGTGGTGGACCTGGCGTAAGTGCTGCTGTAGAGGTACTAATAAAAGATAAATTTATGGTGATCGCTTTAGCCAATACTGATGGCGTGGTTGCAGAGCGTATTAGCCAAAGAGTGATTGAAGTTCATCAAGGCAAACGATATAAAAAGGTGATGTTACCGCTAGGATTATTTGCAATAAAATTATTAGAGAAAAAAGGGGATGCTTACTTTGTAGAAAATGCTAAACGTGAGTTCTCTCAAGCAGGATATGATGATTTTACAGCTAGGCCTTTAAAGTTCACAGCCAGACCACTAAACAAATTAGGCTATGCGTTAATTAATAACAATCAACTTGAGCAAGCAATTAGTGTTTTTATTGTCAATAGCAAAATATTTCCAGAAAACCCGAATACTTTCGACAGCTTGGCTGATGCCTATGAAAAAGCAGAAAACAAGCCACAAGCTTTATTGAACTATCAAAAAGCACTTTCCTTAGACTCAAATTTTGAATCTGCTAAACAAGCTATTTTGCGATTAAAGTCATAATACCCTTACGCATATTATTTATTTCGAACTCAGATTATTTAGCCACGTAGAATTTAACTCTCAAGGACGAGCTTTACTAGCTAACTATGCATCTAAGTGGATTAATTTAATATGTCGATTAATACTATTAGCAATAGAGTGCAAATATTTACACCTTATCAGGCAACCACTTTATCAGCTCTTCCGTCTAATCTATTTTAAACTAAGCACAACTTACAAAACACAACTGGAGTAACGATATGGACACTGTTTTGATTTATCTTATCTCGCTTATCGCTTTATGGCTGGTCATTAGAAGTATTAACATTCACCTTAAGCAGCAGAAGCTGATCAAAGTCAGAGAAATGCTACATACGGAGCGAATAAAGAGTCTAGAAACTGATGCAGAACCGATTGATATCAATTTTGAATTGGAAGCGATGGATCAGATGATGAGTCAATCCGTTACCACCTCTGCAACCTTTATGAGAATTTGGCATCAAGTTAGTTTTAGACTAGGCGTATTTTTTGTCACACTAAGCTTGATGGGCTTGACCTTTATACTGATTGCATTGGTGGCACAGGCTGAGATCAGGCATGGCATGGTTCCTATGGCCTTAGTCCCATTATTGCTAGGTATTCCACTGTTGGTGACTAACTTTATCAGCAATAAGTTTTTAAAATAATCATGTCAGGGAATGTTGAACAGGACGCTGATGAGCTATTAGTCGCCGAATTTCTTGAACTAGGTGACAATGATACTTTTTCTCGACTGTTAAAGCGCCATCAATCGTCGATAAAGAGCATTGTTATTGCCACCCTTGGCATTCATTTTCGAAGTGAAGTTGATGATGCTTGCCAGGAAATCTCTATTAAACTTTATGAAAGAGCTAAGTGCTATACCGGAAAGAGTAAGTTCAGCACTTGGTTATATCGCTTAGTAAAAAATGCAGCAATTGATTATCAGCGTAAGCATACACGCCATCTTGCAACCCAAGCTTACGAAGATGAGGAAATGATTGATTGGCAGACTTCTGATGAGCAAATAAGTGACGCCGTCAACCAGTCGATTAATGAATTTGTCGAGCAATTGCCACTGCAATATCGAACGGTAATTTATATGTATTACTGGCAAGGGAAAACAACACAAGAAGTATCGAAACATTTGTTAATTGCCCAAGGAACGATCAAGGGGTATTTGCATAGGGTGAGACAACAAATTGCCATCATCATCGAAGATAGTGATTTATAGTTTGTCCATATTTATTTTGTAAACGCTAAAGTATAATTTTGAAGGCGTTTGCCATCTGCTTTTATAATTTAGGCTCTAAATAGCCATTTCAGGTAGTAAACCTAATGGCTTATTTAGCCTATCAAAACTTTAATTTGTTGAAGCAGACTTATCTAATAATCGCGCTGGCAAAATAATAACCAGAGCACATATTACCAAAGAAAAACTAGCGATGTTGATGATTAAGCTATAACTTACCTCGCTATTGACCACTTCACTGCCAAATAATAACGCCGCTACCATCGGGCCAGACGCTAGCCCCATCTTTGATGCGAAGCCACCCATCGCCGCCATTTGTCCGGCCTTATCGAGTTCGGCACATATGCCAAATAAATAGGGCAGAACAAATGCCCAAGTAATGCCGATAAGAATATTAGTGATTAAATACACTTCGGCTATGGCACTAAAATGTAATAACCAACTGCATAACGCGGTAATTAAAATAGCGATTATTAGCGGTAATGTTCTGCCATATTTGGTACCAATAATTATCACTAACAAAGCGCCAAATAGTGCTATCCAGCTGGCTATACCTAACGAATTACTCATGTATTCAACTGTTAATCCATCAGCTTTACCTAAGCTAATCATATAGGCAAATAATCCCATGTTGGCTGCTTGAAAAAGAAAAATTCCTAGTAAGTTCATCAACATTGGTTTGGCTTCAATAGTACTTTGTTGTTTGACGGTTTTAGCGTGCTGTTCAATTTCATAAGTAGGCAAAAATGGCAGCATTAATAATGTCACTGAGGTGAAAGTAATTAATGAAACAAATAACGCACCTGTGCCATAACTTGGTACCAAACCGGGTAAATACATAATGCCTAACCCACCTAGGCTCCATTGTATTAGTAATAAATAACCAAAAGTTTTGTCTGCTTCTGTGGTGCGAGAGATAATAGCGAAACCAATGCCAACCAATAAGCCACCCGCTAAACCATGAAAAGCGCGGATAGCTATCATCGAAATAGGTTGTTGGATGAAAATACAACTCAAATCAATGGCAATTAATATCACCAATAAAGTGTAAGCCCATAACCGCCAATTGATATGTTTTATTAAAAACACCGCCGATAATGCGCCGAGAGCTGCTCCATATAAGTTGGCAGAGCTCACAAAACCCGCTTGTTGATTACTAAAATCCAAACCTTCTTTTAGCCCATTAATTACCGCAGGCATTATATTGATGTAAAAAATACCAGCGGTGGTTAAAAATGCTAAATAAATACGCGCCAACATACTGTTAGGTTGCGTTTGGTATCTTTCAAAAAAACTGTTCAAGCCATTGAAGGTAAAATTGCTTTTTAAGCTGTGTTCAGACATTTTGATTTCCTCAAGCCACTAGGGCATTTTGTTAATTGCAAAGTGGAGTAATTTTATTTAATTCACTGATTGCATCACGCCAGATATATTGGTCGCTATCGCTAAAGTAGTAATACTGCAACTCTTCACTTGCCAATACCACGGATATACCACCGTAGCCAAGCATATAAGGTAGCCAGGTATCGTTTGTGCAATGTAATAACTTGGTGATTTGTTGTTTCCAAAAGCCATTTTGATAATGAATAAACTCATAGTTTGTTTTCATGTCTGTGGCTGAAGATATTGTTTTCATGGTGGCAATGAGGTGCTTTTCATTCAGTCGAAACTTAGGTTTTATCTTCGCTTTTTGCTGGTTAACCAAAAACGAGGATAACTTTGCCATATCATCAGCCAATAAAAATAAGCCATAGCCAGTAAAAGGTTGTTGAAGGTTGTCTGTTGTTCTTCTGGTTGCAGACATGACTTCACTGAGCGATAGCTCACTCCAAAGTTGTGCAACCAATATATCGTTATAGACATCAGCATCAGGAGTCACTTTCGTTTTGATGAAATTATTTAATGCACTGCCCAATAAATAGGTATCAGAGCTATGGTAAACAAACTGTTGGCCAGGTTTTTTTTTATGAGGGAAGTACTGACAGCTATAGGTTATTTTTTCTTGATGATTAGAGGCGGCAAAGAATATCTGGCTATGCTCTTCACCTTCATCAACACTGTGTCCGTCAGAAAGGTAATTACCAGATGACATGTTTAATAAGTGTGAAAAAGTAACGTTTTGCCAATTTTTCCCTGAGCACTCTTGCACCCAGTCGACAACTTTTTCATCAAAAATATTAGGGTATTGCTCAGCTAAAGTGAACATTGCTAATGAGGAAAAAAGTGATTTAGCAGTGGAGTATGAAGGTAAAACCAATTGCTGACAGAAAGGGTAATCTCCTGCTCTAGTCATACAGTTGGAGCCATAGTGAACTCCTTGGTATATCACTCCAAATCGAGTCATATCTGAACTATTAATGGTTGACGACAAAGCAAGTTTGTCAAGGTTGAGTTGTGGGTGTAGGTGTTTGAGCTTTTCTATCGGCTCAAATGATAAATTGTCTTGTTGCTCATTCTGAAAACGTTTAATTGTTTCAGTTTTAATTTTGACTGATTTGGGCTGAAAACTTACCGAGCCTGTTCCCCAAAAATCAGCTTTAAAGTAGATACAGGTTTCACTACTGATCTGGTAATAAAAATCGGAGCTATGGCCATCTTCATTAACAAGGAAACTAAGCACACCGTTGTGAACACAGTTTTGATTTTTTTCGACTAAAGCAAAGGGCATAGCGATACGATAAAAACCTAAATCTGCTTGCTCTTGCCATATGTTACCTACACCAAGTATGTAATCCCAATGACGGTTTTTGCTGATGGTTAAATAACGATTGGTAGGAATGATATTATTGTTACTTTGAACAAAATCAAAAGCCATAGTTGGAAGGATTTTACGGTCAACAGAAAAATCGTTTGGTCGAGTCCGCTTCTCAAATTTATAAACCTCGTTCTCTTCAGTTAAAAAAAGTTTGCTATTGGTACTATTTGGTTTGAAAACAATTCGACCCTGTAGCGATATACTTTTAAGTGACTTGAGAGGTTTTTTTGCTACAAATGCACTTAAGGATAAAAGTTTTAGCTTTACCGTTTTGTGCTCTTTTTCCAATAACCAGCTAGCAGATAATGAGGTACGTTCAGTTTGTTCAATGGCTAAAAGGTTTTGGCTGATAAATAATACCAACAAGCCAAGTAATAGACTGTTAATGCAAGCTAATCGCAAGATATGCCTTCCTGTTCAAGCTGCTGAATTAATGGTGCTAATTGTTGGTGGTACTTACGCCACTTTTGAACTGAGCCTTTATGAATTGGTTGTCTTATTTGGCTCGCACTAGCGGTAGTAACCGCTGAATTATTATTTTGCACGTTAGTATATTCTGCACGCCAATTGAGATCACAAAATTGATAAAGCTCTTCAGCGGTATCTTCAGGTCGCTCAACAAGTTGTTCGTAATTAATGGTATGAATATTAAGTTGTGGGAGTTTTTGCCAATGTGCCATCAATTTTTGGTAGCTAGCAAAGTACTGAGCGAGTTCTTTTTGATCGTATGAAAATGGATATGCCTGTTGGAATAATGTTTTAAATACCGCATAGCATGTATCCATTGCTCCTCTGGTGACATGAATAATTTTTGCATTAGGCAGTGCTTTTTGAATTAAGCCGATATACAAAAAGTTAAATGGTAATTTATCAGTAAAACAATGGACCTTATTGCCTACACCCAAGTGAGAAAATTGTGCATGTACCGACGATAAGTAATCAGCGCCTAGTTGATGAAAATCGATTCTAGCGGATGCTTCAATGAACTCTTGTTTGGTTTTTATATCATTACCAAAGGTATTTTTAACTTGTTCGGTTAATAACCTAGAAAAATCATTGAGTTCTCCTGCACCTTGAACTTCTTTACCCGCTGATAAAATTTGATCGATTAATGTTGAACCTGTTCTAGGCATGCCTAAAATAAAAATAGGCGTTAGCTTTTCTTGTTCCTTTTGTCGTGCAGAAGGTACGTTTGCCCACCAGTTTTGATCAAAATAGCGACTTATTTCCGTCATGGTGTCAGTATCTTGATTAATGTGATAGTCAATGTGTTGACGTCTTAGACTTGCCCCTTTTTGCAAACACTCAAACGACTTATCATGCTCTGCTATGTCTTCATACGATTTAGCCAAGGCATAATATAGCTGAACTTTATCTTTAACAGATAGTGGCTTAGGGAGTACAGGCTGATTTATTAGCGCCGTTAACGATTCAATGTAATTGTCTTCTTTTGTTTGTTTTTTCAAATCCACCCTAAGAGTATGTGCGTCAATATCAAAAGGATGAAATTCAATGGCTTTGGTTAGATTAATTTCAGCTTGTTCAAGATCGCCAGCATAACGTTGCACTGCAGCTAAACTGTAATAATGGGTGCTTTTTTCTGGTTCTAGAGCAATAGCTTTGTGGTAGTGCTCGATTGATTGTTGGTATAAGTGAATTTGTGAATAAAGCATAGCAATTTGATTATGTTCAGTTGCACTAAGCATTGATAAATCAAGAGAAGTAATAAGTTTTTTTAGAGGTTCAATTTCATTCAGTCTGTAGTAGACATTGGCTAAAGTAATTTTCCATGGTTGTTTGGCTGGTGTTAACTTACATGCATTTTTAAAACTTTGTTTTGCTGCCAAAATATTGTTAATTGTAAGAGCAACTTTACCGGTAAAATACCAAGCAACGCCTAGATTTGGATAAAATTTATTTAACAGTTGGCTTATTTCAATGGCTTGATTATTTTGCTTATTTTTAAGAAAATTCCACCCTTGAGATAATAAGCTTTCAGCTGTTGGGATTTGATCTACCTGTTTCATAATACAACCTAAACTCAGTTCGAGAACTTTTGTTTTTAACTTATCAAATCAATTGAAAAAGAGACACTTTATTATCCAATACTCTAAAAATAACCGAGCCATACACATTATCCGTATGGCTCAGTGGTCACATATTTATCAGAATCTAGTTAAACTCATAAGAAACTGACAGACCAATAGTGCGGGGAGCTGCAATATAATCCTTTTGGTTATTCCCGTAATAATTCTCAAAAGCACCGGTATCAGTAGATAAGTAAGTATTAGGGTAACTACCCGTGACCCCCTCTGTATTGGTCAGGTTTTTCACATAAAGTGATAACGCCCAGTTGTCTTTGACAAACAATACCGAAGCATTCCAAATAGAGAAGCCGTCAAATTCGTCCCATAATTGGCTCGTCGGTTGAACTGAGTTAACACTGTCCGATTGATAATAGCCAGATAATCGACTGGTCATTTCAATAGAGTCAGTAATTTCAGTAACATGACTCAAGTTCAATGAGAATACATGTTCAGCAACGCCTGGCAATCTTGCTCCAGCTTCAGAAATAACATTTTCAAATTGAGGAGAGATCAAGTCTTCTGTTAATTCAGCTTTGGTGTAGGCGTAGCCTGTTCTCATATAAATTGAATCGGTTAATGCCATGCTCGCTTCCAATTCTATGCCTGAAGTTTCTGCCGCATCACCATTTTGCGCCATAAAGAAGCTCCAATACGCTGTACCGGTATTTAACTGTGGATCATCCCACTTCACCATATAAATATCTGCAGAATAGGTAATGGTATTGGCATAACCTTTAATACCTAACTCGTAGTTACGAACGGTATCTTTTTCAAATATTTCTACAGTTTCAGGGTTTGGCTCGGCAAACGGTCCGTCTGTTGGTATGGCATTTGAACCACCACGTCTGAAACCTTCTGAGTAAGTCGCATACATCATGGTATTGTCGTTGATATCGTACGACATGTTCAACTTCAATAACACATCACTTTCAGCTTGAGTTGGGAACTCTTCAGGTTCAATAACTTCAGGTTGGCCATAATAAGCGTTTATCGCAGTATTGTTTTTTAGTTCATTATCAAACCATCGTGCCCCAGCGGTTACTCTAAACTCGTCGGTGAGTTTAAAAGTCATCTCACCATACAGCGCCAAGTCAGTAAATGTTTCATCACGAATGTAAGTGAAATCTTTATCTGTAGGTGCGCCAACCCACCACGACCAACAATCTGAAGCACCGTCAAATTCATTACAAGCAACACCGTACTCTTCAAGACCTCTTAGGTGACTGAAATTAGAGGTTTGACGTTCTTGGTCCATGTAATAAACACCAGCTGTCCAATCAATAAAGTCGCTATCGTCGGTATTTGAAACGAGTCTAAATTCTTGTACTAAGGCTTCTTCAGAAAAACCAGCTTCAACGTGTGATGCAGGTCTTGGATTTCCTCGATACCAGGCATTATACCAATCACGGCCACCAGAAACCCATAGACCAGTATTGTCGCGCCAACCGTTACCCTCGGTATCATACAGCGAGGTACTTGAGGTCAAGGTCGCAAAGCCTAAATCTGCAGTAACTTCTAAACTAGTTAGAGATACATCACGTTCAGAGGGCTCTAGTAGCGCAGAGCCATTTTCGTATTCGCCGTACTCATTTCCATCATAGTCAGCGCCATTGGTGACTGCTCGACGACCGCCTACTTCATCTTTTTGGTAATGATGTGTTAGCAGCAAATCAACATTGTCGTTTACTTCCATGCCAAACGCTGCTTTGAAATAAGTAATTTCAACAGAATCTACGTCTTTTTTGCTGTGGTAACAAGAACCGTTAGTGAGGATCTCGCCCGTTGCAAGAGAGCTATCACCAACCCCTTTACAGCTTCCATCATCGGCTTCCACTAAGGGAATTCCACCATCATCTAATTGATAAAGGTTTACTTGGTCAACAACACCGTCATTATCAACTCGACCTAAAACAAACCTAACAGCCGAAGTATCAGTAATCGGCATATTGAACATCGCGTCAAAAATCATATTTTGACCGTCTGAGCCATCAGTTTGACTAAGATCTGCTTTAAATTTTCCTTCCGTTAGTTCAGCATCAGGTTTATTCATTACATATCGAACTGTGCCACCTAGTGCGCCAGAACCATATAGTGTGCCTTGTGGACCCCGGAGTACTTCAACTCGCTGAATATCTTTCAGTAAAAAATTGGCAAAAATAGGAGTGCTATCAACATAAGTTGAAACAGTTGGCGCAGTGGATTGCCCAACGTTGGCGCCGGATACGCCGTTTTCTACATTTATGCCACGAATAACCATGCTGTTTGCTGTACCACCATTACGGTAGCCTCTATCGATGATAGTAATACCAGCAACTGTACGAAGTAGTTCTGAACTGTCAGTGATGTTTTGAGCTTCTATATCGCTACCCAAAACACTAGAAATGTTAAAAGGAAGCTCTTCCTGTAATACCGTTCTGTGAGTGGCAGTAACTTCTATGCGTTCTATTTGTGTTTTGTTATTTTTTTCGTTTTCTGCTGCGCTTATGTTCATTGGTGCAAGTGATATTAATAATGCTGCACTTACGGCACTTGATACGGTCGATTTGTTAAAGATGGCTTGTTTCATGTTTGGCTCCAGATGTATTTATATTGTAGTTTTTTTAGCCTGAATTCAGAGTAGACCAGTCGTTAACATTCTCGTAGTACCAGTTTGATGTTAGCTATAGGTCCAGTTAAATTAATTGATTATTTAATGTGTTCTTTAATTTATTTAGGAATAACTAACTTGCCGTATTTTTTCAATGTACTGTTTTTGTTGTTGTTATCTTGATATATGTCATAAGTTACAGAGTTGTCCCTAAAACTTTTTAATGGCTGTCCTAGTCCATGAAGGCCTCTTTCTCTGCTTCGGCGCACCCGTTCAAAGTCCACTTCAAGAGGAATGACTTCCGAGCCAATATTAGCCTGATATATAATATCCGCTTCTGGTCCTACTGCAATGGATTGGCCATTACCAAGGTCGCCGGCAGCATTAATCGCTATGACATAACATTGATTTGTTGCGGCAGTCGCTTGTGCCATAACTAACTCAATTGATCGGTCAATGGTACCTGTTAACGTCGGATAAATAAGCACTTCAGCGCCTTTGCCAACAAGTTCTCTTGCCACTTCAGGAAACCATAAGTCATAACAAATCGCTACGCCTATTCGTCCTTGTGGTACATCAAAAACGACAAAGTCATTACCTGCAGAAACACCTGATTCGTATGGTAGGAAAGGGTAGATTTTTCTATATCTTTCAATAACCTTTCCTTGATTGTTAATTACCGAAGCAGTATTGTAAATATCGCCTTTATGCTCTTCATAGTGAGATCCTGGGATCAACCAAATATTATTTTCTTTTGCCAGTTGGCAGTAAAATTTTTCGGCATCACTGGGAAAGCTAGCTGCATATTTTTTCTCTGGGCCGTAGCTACAAAGCTCACTCAGAACAATCATATTAAGCCATGGAAAACGTTTTTTTATTTTGACTATTTCTTTACCAATGACGGTGAGGTTATCACCACATGGCATAGCCAGTTGAAGGCCAGCGATGGAAAAATGACTCATAGTTATTCTCTCTACGATATCTTACGATGCGATTATTATCAGGTGTAATTTAATGTAACGAGGATGAGATGAAGTGGTTAGTACCAGTTTCGTGATATCTATGGTGCCAGTTTTTTATATCCTTTAAAGTCCAGTTGCCTGACAAAGCGATAATTTTGATCAAACCATTTCATTTCGTTGTCATCCATAATGACATGAAATCCCTTGGTTTCACCGTATCCCCATAACTGCCACTGACGGTAGTACATATTATCTTTTATCCACCAACGTCCGGTATCTGTTTCATTATCCTTACCACCGGTTCGGCCAAGCATGGTGCCATCTTTAAGTAATTCGATGGTACAAGGTACGCCATAAACCATTTGGCACTCAAGAATAGCATCGGGCAATAGTTTCTCTAACGCTTTATTGTGTAACAAACTGCCTTTGGCATTACTGAGTTTTTCTTCGAATTCAGCGGTGAGTTGATGAATTAATTCAGCGAGTTTACTAACGCCAGCCCTAATTTTATTGGTAGGAATAGAGGTTATTCCCATACGAAAACAATTTTCTGGGTATAGTGAGCTGGCAAAATAACGTTTCACAGGTTCAATAAGAATGCCTATTTCAGCAGATTTCTCACGTAAGTATTCACCATTTAAATTTTCTGGTCCTGTTATCCAGTAGGCAGTCCCCCCCTGAATAGGCCCAGTATCAATACAGTTAGGCAGGTATATATTTAAGGCCTCTCGTAGTTCTAGCCAACGCTCAAAAAACACCTTATGTAAATGCATCATATAAGAGTCGTAATAACCTAACGAAAGAAAATAAGCGACCGCTCGTTGATTAGTTAATGGCGGGTTGCGCATTACCATTTTTCTAATTTTTTTAAGCTCATTAATAACACTGCTATCTGCGACAATAAAGCCAATTTGCACGCCAGCAGCGAGTACTTTTGAGAGGCATGAGACATAAATAACACGGTTATCTTTATCTAAGCTACGTAGTGCTGCATGAGGCTGACCTAAAAAGTTACTTTCAAATTCAAAGTCATCTTCAATGATTAGCAGATCTTTCTGGCGGGCTTTTTTTAATAACTCATCTCGACGTTCCATTGACATAGTAATACTGGTGGGTGTTTGATGGCTCGGAGTCGTGTAAATTATGTCGCAGTGATCTAAGTTTTTATCAACAATCATGCCTTTATCGTCGATAGCTTGATGAACCAATCGCGCACCTTGTTGTAGCATTAATTCACGCATTTCAGGATAACCGGGTTCTTCAAGCGCGACCGTAACACTATTATCTATAAATAATTGGCTGATTAAATGCAAAGCTTGTTGGCTGCCAACGGTGATCAGTATTTCTGAACGGCTTGCTTGAATACCACGCCTAGGGAGAATTTTCGTTCGAATTTCATCAAGTAACATAGGGTCATCTTGCGCCCCTTGTAACTCAGACCATTGATAGATTTCGCAAGTGGCGTTGGCGCGGTTGTTAGCATCGCGCCATTCTTTTATCGGGTAGAGTGAGGAATCAAATTTCCCATCAATAAAAGGGTATTGATACTTTCGCCAATTGGGTGGACAAGAGGTATTGTAAGTTGCCGCCACCGCACCTTTAAATCGGTGATTATTTTTGGCACTGTAATGGTCATCTTTTAAGCTAGCACTTTTGGGCGCCACTAATTTTGGTTGAGGCTCAACCCTGCCTTGATTGATATTATCATTAACAAAAATACCACTGCGCTCTTTGGTGATTATATAGCCTTCATCAATCAGTGATTGATAAACTAAGACAACGGTATTTCTTGAAACCGTTAATTGTTTAGCTAGTTTTCGTGAAGAAGGCAGTTTACTACCAGGCAAAAAAGAGCCAACTAAAATCCCTTCCACCATGTTGCGGCGAATCTGACTTTGTAAGCTCTCATCGAGAGAGTGATCAATATGTATCAAATGACTTATCAAACAACTCTCCATTGGTTTTAATAACAGTTTTGAATAAAAAAGCTCAGTCAGTAAATATAAATTTATACCATGCTAGGGGACATATTCAAATTCTTACTGACTACCGTTTGTCTAATGAAACGATAAACTACTCAAAAAATAAAAGCAGTATGAGCGAAACTTTCATGTTTAGTAATAGTTATTGAGCAACACTAGTAAATAACCTTTCAAAGGCATCTAAACCTTCATTGGCAATTTCATCACTCATGGTTAGTGCCGGTAAAAATCGAATAACATTACCGTAAAAACCACAGGCTAATAAAATCAAACCATGTTCAGCTGCTTTGCCAATTACCGCTTGTGTTAACTCAGTATTAGCGCTTTCAACATCTCCGTTTTTCATTAGCTCAATAGCAATCATTGAACCTTGATTACGCACATCTGAAATGAGCTGTGGGTATTGGTTTTGCAGCGCGGTTAAACGCTCGTTAAATAATGCACCGATATGATTCGAACGCTCAATGAGGTTTTCTTCTTCAATCACTTCTAATACCGCAAGGGCTGCAGCACAAGCAACAGGAGAGCCACCATAGGTGCCACCTAAGCCACCAGGTAAGGGCGCATCCATAATTTCACTTTTACCGACAACGGCGGAAATTGGGAAGCCGCCGGCAATACCTTTAGCCATTGTCATAATATCGGCTTCAACACCTGAGTGCTCAAAGCTGAACATTTTACCGGTACGACCAAAGCCTGTTTGTATTTCATCGGCAATTAATACAATGCCATGTTCGTCACAAATAGCGCGAAGGGCTTGTAAAAATTCAGTAGGAGCGGCATAAAAACCACCTTCACCTTGTACGGGTTCTACAATGATTGCTGCAACATCGGTAGGTGCAATATCGACTTTAAATAAATTTTGTACGGCTGTGATTGAGTCTTTCACTGAAATATCATGTTGTTCAATTGGGAATGGGGCATGAAAAATATCACCAGGAAACGGGCCAAATAAGTTTTTATATGGGGTTATTTTACCCGTTAATGCCATGGTTAAATTGGTGCGACCGTGGAAACCACCATTAAAGGCTATAACACCACGGCGACCAGTATGAGCACGAGCTATTTTCACACAGTTTTCAACCGCTTCTGCACCAGTTGAAACAAAAATAGCTTTTTTCTCACTATTGCCTGGCGCAAGTTCCGTTAATTTTTCAGCAAGCTCTACTGCAACTTCGTATGGATTAACCATAACGCAAGTATGACTAAACTTATCGACTTGGGCTTTTACTGCCGCAACAACTTTTGGGTGGCTATGGCCAGTATTACAAACCGCAATTCCCGTACCAAAATCGATAAAGCGATTACCTTCAACGTCCCAAAGTTCAGCGTTTTTAGCGTGCTCAGCATACACTGGATAAACGTTGCCTTGGCCTCGGGCGATAACTTTGGTTTTACGTGCTTGTAATTGTGCATTAGTTGATTGTGTCATTGTCTATACCTATTAAATTTGTTTCATTAACTTACCTACTAATAATTTCTTAGTAGGTGGGGCTTCATCAGCTCAGCGTAAATGAATACCCCCCACTTAAACTGAACTGATGAAATACCAGCTGTTTTTGGGGCTATTTATCTAAGCCACCCATGCATAAATATTTTATTTCTAAGAAGTCATCTAAACCGTATTTAGAGCCTTCTCTGCCGTTACCTGATTGTTTTACACCACCAAACGGTGCTGCTGCATTTGAAATTAATCCTTCGTTAATGCCAACCATGCCATATTCTAGACCTTCAGCAACACGCCAAATTCGACCAATATCTCTCGAGTAGAAGTAGGCAGCTAAGCCATATTCAGTATCGTTTGCCATAGCGATTACTTCACTTTCATTTTTGAATGAAATAATAGGTGATATTGGACCAAAAATTTCATTGCTTGCCGCAGGCATATCATTAGTTACGCCAGTTAAAATAGTAGGCAGGTAGAAGTTTTCATTTTCGCCTTGTTTGCCACCTAAAACTATTTTAGCTCCAGCTTCAACTGAGTCTTCGACTAGTTTAGCAACATCTTTAACAGCACTTGCGCTGATCATTGGGCCAATCGTTATACCATCGTTTAAACCGTTGCCGACTTTTAATGCACTAACGGCAGTAACAAATTTTTCAGTAAATTGTGCTAATACACCTTCTTGAACAAAAATACGGTTGGTACATACACAAGTTTGTCCTGCATTACGATATTTAGAAACCATAGCGCCGGCAATTGCGGCATCAATATCAGCATCGTCAAAAACAATAAACGGAGCATTGCCGCCTAATTCCATTGAGACTTTTTTAACCGTAGAAGCACATTGACTGATGAGTGATTTACCTACAGGGGTTGAGCCAGTAAAGGTGAATTTAGCAATGTCTTTATGTTCAGTTAGCACTTTACCCATACCGCGAGCATCATCACCAACAACAACATTAAATACCCCTGCAGGAATACCAGCACGTTCGGCAAGCTCTGCCATTGCTAGTGCAGATAATGGTGTTTGAGTTGCTGGGCGAACAACAAAAGTACAACCCGCGGACAATGCAGCAGCAGCTTTACGAGCGATCATTGCATTAGGAAAATTCCAAGGGGTAATTGCTGCAACTACGCCAATAGGTTGCTTGATAACAACAATACGCTTATCTCCTGATGGCGCAGGGATAGTATCACCATAAACACGTTTACCTTCTTCGGCAAACCATTCAATAAAAGCGGCACCATAAGCAATTTCGCCTTTAGCTTCAGCCAAAGGTTTACCTTGCTCTAGCGTTAATATACGGCCTAAATCATCTTGATGTTCCATCATTAAGTTAAACCAGTTACGCATTAAGGTTGCGCGTTCATTGGCTGACTTGGCTGACCACATTTTAAAAGCATTCTTAGCTGCTTGTACGGCAAGCTCTGTTTCTGCAATACCTGCATTGCTGACTTTAGCGACTAACTCACCTGTTGCAGGGTTGGTAACTTCAATATCGCTATTGCCTTCAATTGCACTAGGGTGCCAACTACCATTGATGTATGAAAAATTCTTAATTAGTTGATTATCTTTTATACCGACCATCTTGCTGTCCTCGTTGATATCGACTTTCATCATTTACAGTTGTTATTTAAAAGTAATTAATGAAAAAGTTTACTTAAGGCTATTGAATATCATTTCTAACTCAGGTTAAATGCAAAACATTCAACCTAAAGGTTTGAGTAATTCAAACTTATAATGTTTCTGTTACGAGTTTATATCGAGAGTTAATAGTATGGCTAAATATTCCATTATTCCCAAACCAGTCACTGAATATGATTTACGATTGTTACGTATCTTTAAAGCTGTAGTTGAGAACGGGGGCTTTGCTGCAGCTGAAACTGAATTAGGGGTAACGCGATCAACCATTAGTTTGCATATGTCGAATTTAGAAACTCGAATGAAACTCAAGCTTTGCCTGCGCGGTAGAGGCGGTTTTTCGTTAACAGAAGATGGTCAAGCGGTATATCAAGCCAGTATAAACATGTTTGACTCTTTGGATGATTTTTCATTGTTTGTTGGCTCTTTAGGTAAAGAACTCAGTGGGGAGTTGGTTATTTTATGTGCTGACCAGCTTGGCATTGCTAAACAAAAAAAATTAGCCGAAGTTATTCAAATCGTACATGATAAATCCCCTAATCTACATTTAGTGCTCGATGGCGATTCAATTCATGATATTGAAAAATCGTTACTTAAAGATAAAGCCCACATTGGTATTTTTCCCGGCTATCAACAAATTGAGGGCTTAAAGTATCAGCCATTGATCAGTGAGCCGATATATTTATGTTGTGGTAATCAGCACCCATTTTTTGAATTAGTCGATAAAGATATTAATACTGAGATGTTAGCTGAGTCTCCAGCAATTCATCCTGGAATTGATATTGATGCACAAGGGCGAGAACAACTTAAAAAGCTCAACCTTGCCGCCAAGGCTTATCAATTCGATACCCGAAAAGCGATGATATTATCTGGGCGATATTTAGGCTACATGCCTCAAAGCTATATTCAAAAAGAGCTTAATCAAGGGCTAATAAGAATTATAAAACCCAGTGAATTAACCTATCAGTTTGACTTATCGCTGGTTGTTAAAAAAACGCCAAGAGAAAAGACTAAAGTGTCTTTACTGCAAAAGGCATTCGAGCAAGTGTTTGGTCGTTAAATGTCAAGATGACAGTTTGATTATTTTCGCTTCACTACACATTATAGCCAACAATTTATTTCCCCTTAGCGGGACGTTATTTTCCCGTATTAAATCAAATAATATAATCTTATCGTTAAGTAAATATTTCGATACTTTGTGTGGTTCAATCTTTGTTTTGGTTATGGAAGTGCCGTACTATTTACCTCCATTTTTACCCAGCTCAGTATTCGATTTGTGGTTTTAATGTACTTAAATATTACAACTCATTAAAAATTGAAGAAGTATCGCTTAGTATCAATTTTGAAATGCGACAAAAGTGGTTTTATTGCTAAGGTGCTTTGGAGATGAAAGCACCATAGAAATGATAATCTATTTATCAGCATTTTACATAAGAATCACTTTGGTGGTTTTGTTACCTGTAGATATAGGGGGTTATCAATGCATTATTTCAGTAGCTTGTATTTAATTGATAAACCATCAACCAAACCACGCCTAATCTTACTATTTGTAATGCGTTAATTCGGTTGATGTTTAAAGGAAAATTAAACTATTTACTATCTATTGAGTAGATAACTGAACTGATTCTCCAACCGGTTAATGTTTGTATCATCTGCCAGCTCTCACGGCCCGAGTTATTCTTTTTGTTATCGATGTAATAGACATAATCAAAATAAACGTTAGCTATGTTACCGTCAGAAATAATTTTTATGTTACTCATTTCTTCTCTCGAACTAGTCTTCCGAGAAAGGCTCATCTCAATCACTTCTTCTGGTTTTAATTCAAAAGAGCGAGTTGCTACTAAGTTTTTATTTTCTTCTTTATTGTGTTTTTTAACTAATGCTTGACGTACTTTCAGCCCTGCTTCAGTAACAACGGCAATCATAGGTTTAGAAGAGTCGACAAATAAGCTTAAAAACTGACTTTTATCTTTAGTTCGAATGGAATGATCAAAGGCATCGATAACCGACTGTATCTCTTTGTGCTCTGTTTGACCGGCCAAGCAGTTAGTGGAACCTATTAAAAATAGCGACATAAAAACTATGAGCTTCATATTTATCCTTAGTTATTTAATTTGAATAACTCTTTTATCTTATGGATCACTCATTAAAGCTACAATAAAATCCTATAATATTCTAAAGTGATTGTTTTTATTGATTAAAATAATATTTTTTGGTTTTATTGAAATAACTAAGCTGTGATGTTAAATCACGGGTTGTGGCAATAGCTATTGCCTGATTGATAGCTGAAGTAAACTTATCTGGTTTATTTTGCTTCGTGGCAAGCCAAGCTAAATTAGCCCAAGATTGAGCCTCACCTGCTGGACAATGTAAAACTTGATGGTACTGTTTTTCTTTAATATATAATGTTTCAGCTAGCTGAAAATCGTTTTTGTTAACTGCAATGGTTGCTTGAATATTGGTAATGTGTGCCATTAATAGCCAATCATTATTTTCTGTTGCACTCGCCAGTGCTTGAATTGTCAAAGGTGCTGCTTTTTCATCGTTATAAGTTGCGTAATAGCTGAGGGCTTTTAAATAGAGCAAGCGAGTAAGTTCGTCTTTGTCTTTGAGCCTTTTAGCGATAGGCAGTGCAATGTCTAAACGCTCAAGAGCTTGCACGAACTGCTTTAATCTAAGTAAACTTCCTACTAACATGCGTTGAGCCGTTAAATTTTCAGGATTAACAATAACAACACTCTCAAGCAACGACCTGGCTAATTGGTAGTCACCTTCTAGTTTTTTTTCAATGGCAGTGCCAAGTAGCTCATTGTTAAAATCCGCTTGATAAGAGATATTTAATGGCGAGACTTCATCACCTAATTGTGAAGCAATTAATGAGCTAAATTCATCAATTAATGATTGTATTTTCCTGTTAGAAAGCACGCCTTTTTTTTGGTTGTTCCGATAATAAAAAACGTAACTTAGTTGGTAGTCATGTGGTACCCCGATAAGTTTAGAATAAACAATAAGCTCAGCACCTGACACTTTAAATATTTGTTGGATATGCTCTGGTCGTAAGTTGTTTAAAGGAGCATCCGCTCGTTTTAATACTTCTAAAACATAATCTGTTTGTAAAACACCACTGTCATGAGAATTAGGCAGGCGTTGGATTATTTGATCCATCATGCCGAGTCTAATCCAGCTATGATCATTACCTTCTATAGTATTTTTTGTGGGTAATATAACAATAGAGCCACTGACATTTTGTTGAGCATATTGTACTTCATTTGAGACTTGGTATAGCTGTTCCAATAAAAAATATGACGCTAAAACTAACAGCAATGCACAAAAAGAAAGTAATGCTTTTTTAGTTGTTTTTTTTGATGGACCAATAGATTCTTTAACAACAACATTAGGCACCCAGACATAGCCCTGTTTAGGTATGGTTTTGATTGCATCAGTGTTAGGAAATAATTGTCTGATCTCATTTATCGATTGAAAAATAACTTGTTCACTGACAACCGAATTAGTCCAAACCGTTTCAAGCATAACTTGCTTATTTATCGGTTTTCCTGAATTTTTCAGTAACAAAAGCAACAACTGACAAGTTTTAGGGCGAATATTAAGGTTTATATTCTTAGCATTTGTAACAGTTAAAGCGTTAGTATCAATTTGGTGGTTAAGGGTTTGGTAAATCAAAATAGACTCTTCATTGACGTTTAGCTTTAGTGCAGTATCTAGATACTGCAAAATAACATACTTTATAAAGCAAGTTAATTCTAAGCTAACTTCTAGTGCTAAATGATTGTGTTAATGTTCACGTTAATCTAAGTTTGTTTCAACGGGATCATTAACTAACTTGTTTTTCAATCGATGAATCATTAACCAAACAACACCTAATATAATTGGCAGTAATAATGCGACAGTTCGGTCAACGTCTAAACGTAAATTAAAGCTATTAGCTGCAGTTATTAAATAACGGCATAACGACAACACATAATAACTGATAACAACGACAGATAGTCCTTCAACAGTTTGCTGTAAGTTGAATTGCATTTGAGCCCGCTTGTTCATCGATTTTAATAATGTTTGATTTTGTGCTTCAATCACCATATTGATACGTGTACGTAGAAAATCACTAGCTCTGTCTACTCTTTGTGCAAGATCATCTAACCGACGTTTGGCCGCTTGCACTGTTCTATGGGCTGGGGTTAGCCGGCGTTCAATAAATACCGCCATTGTTTGTAGTTTATCAATTTCTTTTTCCTCTAACTCTTCAAGCCGACTTTGCACCATTTGATAATAGGCGCAACTGGCATCTAATCGGTAGCGTGAGAAAGCAATTAGCTCAGCAATTTCAGCAGCCATATGTGAGAGATCGTCAAGCTTGGTTTTTTCATTACCTGCTTGTCTCGAACTTTCGAGTTCTCTGATGAGTTTTGCTAATTCAAGCTCCATTTCACTAACTCTACTACTAATTTGTTGTGCTAATCCAAAGGCGAGCAATGTCATATTACGATAGGTTTCTAACTCTAAAAGCGCTCTTAGCACACGACCACTTTGACAAACATTGAGATGATTATTAAAAACAAGAATACGATTAAAGTTGTCTTGGTGTAATCGAAAAGCACTCCAAATGGTGGCATCGTTATTACGCAGTTGTGAGCCAATTAAGCGTTGGCCATCAAAATAGCTGCGTAATCTTTCACGATCTAACGCTTCAGAATTTGAATTAAGCATTTCAATATGCACAGCGGCAATCATTTCGCCGGCAATATCTCTAAGCCAGCCTTCAGGTAAAAGGGTTATTGGTGGTTGTTCAAAAGGTTTATTCCTTTGATCATGAATTAAAAAAGTATAACTACTAAATTCAGTATGGCGCTCCCACCGTACTTCAAAGTCGCCAAAGTTTTGATAAAAACATAATTCATCTTCATCAGGTGGTTCAATGGAGTATTTTGAACAAAGTAGCTTTAAATGCTGAATTTCTTGCTGTTGGCTAACGTTGTTTTGGTGTAAAAAAGCTAAATGCGAAATACTTAAAGGTGTTGTTGAGACAAAAAAAGGTCGAGCATGTAGCGCATCATAGCTTTCAAAAAACTGTTGATGTTTTTTTAAATCCTTATAGCTATCACCATTGTTAACTTCTGGCTCGATAACTAAATCATTATAACTTCTTGGCTTCATAACTCACCTAAAATACAAAAGTTGAATGAGGTATTGAACCGTATTAGTGCTAATAGTTAAATGTAAAACATTAAACCTTAAGTTTTGTTTTTTTATAACTTTAAACAGATAATTTTGAACGCTAAAAAACTAACGAGCTTTAATGTTTGTAAGATAATTCCTGTTAACCCTTTCTATTATTAATATTGTTTGAGATTACCACGAATACAAATTGAACTACTCGCTAACTATGCTATTTTTATTAAAGGTGAACTTAAAAGTTCAACACCCCTAAGGTTATTGAAAATGTTGAAATTATTTTTATTATTGGCAAGCGCCATATTATTTACTCCTTTGTCTTTTGCACAACAGGTCAAAGTTGAGGTTATAGATCCTAATGCTATTGGTGTTGAGCATATGGTGGTTTATTTAATATCTCACAATAAACAGCCAAACTTAGTAATTAACAATGAACCACTGTACGTTGGCAAAAAAACTACCGGAAAAAACGTGATTGCGCAAAAAAACAAAGCTTTTATCCCATATGTTACCGTTACACAAAAAGGTCAGCAGCTTTCATTTCAAAATCAAGATGATATTACTCATCATATTTATTCTGTGTCGGGTAAAAATCGTTTTTCATTTAAAATTAAATCAGGCAAAGAAAAAGCCTCGCCAGTGTTTGAGCATACTGGTGAAGTTGCCATGGGCTGTAATATTCACGACTGGATGAGTGGTTTTGTCTTGGTAGTTGATACCCCTTATTATGGGCAAACTGATAATGAAGGCATTGCAACCTTTGAGTTAGCCACTGGTGGAGAATATCAATTAGTGGTTTGGCATCCACAGTTACCCACTAAAAACTATCAAATAGAGCAGCGGATTACGGTGCCTAATAATGATAGAAGTAATGAGTGGCAAATTAAATTACCCGTGCATTTATTGACGATTCCTGAGCAAGAAAATCAGGATGAATTTGATTTTTTAGAAGGATATTAAATTAGTGAATTTCTCCCGTGGTAGGTCTTTGCAGAGCAAAATATTAGTTTTGTTTGTTTTTTTATTAGTGAGTGTACAGTTGGTAACCACTTACACCACCTATGAAGCAAATCAAGAATTGAAACGCATTCAATTAAACAATCGCTTGGTTACTGCTAAAGAAGTTTTTACTACACAATTTACTAACCGTCGATATTATTTATCAGCATTTTCTGAAACAGCAGCTAAAGATTTTGGTTTAAAATCGATGTTTCAAGAGGAAGATCGTAAAAGCTTTTTAGTGGCATTGAACAATCACCGAAAACGTATTGATAGCGATATAGCTTTGGCTATAGATCATCAAGGGATTATTAAAGCTCAGCTAATAACGTTCACCGATGATATGGGCAATAGTAGAATAAAATCAGTAAAGCCTAAAGGGGGTCAGCTGTCTTTGGAATTTGATCATAAGGAATGGTTAATAGCAGAACAAACCACTCAATTATTTTCATTTGACAACAATTTATATCAATTGAGCTTAGCCCCTATTAAAAGTGGTACGAGAATTATCGGCTGGATAGGTTTTGGTTATATTGTCGATAGTCATCTTGCCAGTGATTTTGCTCAACTCACCGATGTTAATGTTGGTTTTTTACTTAAAGATAATGAGAAATGGCAAATTATTGCTCATTCTAGTCTGGCGGCAGGCGTTAATTTTACGGATGAGTTTTCCCAGCAAATGTTGCTTAATAACAATGATGATTATATTACTAATCACTTAATTTTGGCTGAATTTGATAATACTGAATTTGTTGCGGTTATGTTTAAATCAAAAGCTGATTTACTCAGAGATATTCATGTAAATTGGCAGCGGTTATTATTGCTTCTTGCTTTAACTCTATTTTTATCGCTAATCGGCGCATGGTTGATTGCTAAAGGAATAACTAAACCGATTAAATTGTTAATCAAGCAAGTCAAATACATTGCTCAAGGTAATTATGCGGAGTCTGTAACCATTGATGATAGCCAAGAATTAGCGCAACTGGGTAATGAATTTAATAACATGAAGGAGTCGGTAGTAGAGCGTGAACAAACCATTATTTATCGTAGTTCACACGATGAGCTAACCAACTTGCCTAACCGCAATGCGTTATTGGAATATTTACCTCTTAGATGCCATCAACACCAGCCGTTTATATTGTTGCAACTAAAAATTCTAAGGCTTGAAGAGGTTAACGATACTTTAGGCCATGCAGTGGGTGATAAAGTTGTTGTAGAAGTCGCTAATCGATTAATAAATTGCGCCTTGGCGCCTAAGAGCTTTCATTTAGGTGCTGATAATTTTATCTTAGTGGTTGATCAATGCCCTATTGACGAGTTGATTAATGAGTTATTACCTGATTTAGAAAGTCACTACCAATATGAGAATATTAGTCTGCACTTTCAATATGCAATCGGTATTACAAATAGTATTGAACACGGCGCAAAAGATGTAGCTGAACTCATTCAAAAAAGCCATGTAGCCCTCCAACAAGCCCAAAAGAATAAACAGTTATTCCAGGTATACGATACCCAGTTTGATACCAATACTATTGAGCGATTACATCTTACCAATGGCTTACGTACGGCAATTGATGAAGATCAACTGGTACTTTTTTATCAGCCAAAATTATCTTTAGATACCATGAAATTGAGTCATGTTGAAGCACTCGTAAGATGGCAACATCCAGAAAAAGGTTTGGTGCCTCCCGACTCGTTTATAAGCATTGCAGAAAAAACAGGTCAAATGGACGCCTTAACACGTTGGGTTACTCAAGAGGCTATTCAACAATTTCTTATTTGGCAAGAAGCTGGCACACCAATCAAAATAGCCATTAATATCTCAGCTGAGAATTTGAAAGATAAATCATACAGCGACTTTATTATTGCCCTAAAAGAGCGTTACCAATTACCCGGTCAAGCGATTACTCTTGAAGTTACTGAAGATGCAGTGGTTGCCGACCCTGAAAAGGCCACTGAAATACTCTGTTATTTAAAAGAACATGGTTTTAAATTATCTATTGATGATTACGGGACAGGTTATTCTTCACTTGCTCAATTAAAACAGTTACCCGTACAAGAGTTAAAAATTGACCGCTCGTTTGTACAACATTTGATGCAAAGTCAGGATGATCAAATTATCGTGCGTTCAACGATTGAACTGGCTCACAATATGGGCTTGTCAGTCGTAGCTGAAGGGATTGAAGATGAAGAAACCTTATTGTGGTTAAAAGAGCACAAATGTGAAATTGCCCAAGGGTATTTTATCAGCCGACCTTTGCCGGTTAACGAATTTGATTTATGGTTACAAAAAAGCCCCTATTCACATACTGAAAATGTAGTTGAAGAATATGAAAAATAAGCTCCCAATTATTGCTTTGTTATCACTGAGCTTTAATAGCACTGCTGTAGAACATCAGTTTAAAGGGCTGATTGATCTTCGGTTATACAGTGTTGACGCTGTTGATAATAGTGAGAGTTATTTAGCGGGTAATTATGGCAAGTATGGTTTTGACCAAGGCTCAGGCATCAGTTTAGCTCAGTTAGGATTACAATATCATGCTAATTGGGATAATGGTTTATCAGCCACTATTGTCGCTAATGGTTATGCTGGCGGTGTTGAAAACAGTGATAATGAAGCAATTGGTTTAACAGAAGCGTACTTGAGCTATAAAAGCCTACCGAATCAAGATGGTTGGCGTTACAGAGTTAAAACAGGTATTTTTTACCCTAAAATTTCTATGGAAAATATAGCTACGGCATGGTCAACGCCATACACTTTAACCAGTAGTTCTTTAAATGCTTGGCTAGGGGAAGAAATGCGTAGTACAGGCTTTGAGTTTACCCTTGATAAGTTAGGTAAGTTTGCCAATAACGATCATAACTTTTCACTCGATATTTCTTTGTTTCAAAATAATGACACTCTAGGTGCTATGCTTGCTTGGCATGGTTGGGCCATAGGGAGTCGTCAAACACTGATGCATGAAAAACTTATCGTTCAACCATTTTTTGCCCGAGAGGGAGATTTAAAAAATCAAGCGGCTTTATCAGATCCTTTTATTGAATTAGACAGTAAATTTGGAGGCCATATTGTTGGCCGTTGGCAGTATAAAAATACGACAAAATTTAATATTGGTTATTATGATAATAATGCTAATCCTGATGTGGTTGAAAATGGCCAATATACCTGGCCAACAAAATTTATTCATTTAGGACTTAAAGTTAAATTAACGAAAAAAACAGAGTTGATCAGCCAATTTATGCAAGGTAATACTTATATGCAGTCCCCTTACGGTAATAAAGTTGTCGATAACGACTTTAAAAATGGCTTTATGATGCTGCGAAGGTATTGGGGTGAACACCATGTGGCTATTCGGTTGGAAAAGTTTTCGGTTGACGATTTAGACCAAACGGTAGGCGATAATAATAATGAATCAGGCGAAGCTTTTACCTTGAGTTATCGTTATCGCTTAACTAAACACAGTTTTCTACAAATGGAATATAACTACTTAGACTCTGTACGCGCTTCTCGTTATTACCTTTGGCAGCCGATCAATTTGATTGAACAACAACTTCAACTCGCTTATCGATATTATTTGTAGAGTGTGTAAAATTTAATCTACAAATTCTCACTTTTTTATTGCATGAAATTTATTTTCAACAAAAAATCACAATGAAATAAAAATAAATATTTCTCTTGATTTAGCGCTAAGTCAGGTGTTTTCTACTTATAATATTTTGTTATTTGTAGCTGTCATATTTCTATCAAAATAGTTTAATAATTCTCTGGTAATGAGGCACAAATCTGGTAATCTCTTACCTCGTTATTTTTCTTAGCTGCTTTTTTGAGCAAAAGATAAATAATGGAGATAATTTAATTATCCACAAAAATAAAAATAATAACATTGTGATGTAAAAGGATTTTTTACTCCCTTTTTTTCAATGAAATCAAACAATTAAATCTATCAGCTATATCCTTTTTATAAATCGATATGCACTTACTGCTGTTTGTCAACATAGTTATCCACAGATTTGTAGATTTATCTCAACCTCGCTATAGAGTCAATTGACTGAATGTGGCATTCTTAGCACACTTTATTGCTAGCCATAAAATTATCATGTCAAATTCTTCATTATCTCCGCTTATATTAGTTGATGGTTCGTCTTATTTATTCCGTGCGTACCATGTCCCTTATTTACAGGCCTTATCCACTGCTGACGGCCAACCTACCGGAGCGATTACCGGTGTGTTAAATATGATACGTAGTCTTAAAAAAGATTATCCCAACGGTAACATTATTGCGATTTTTGATGCGAAAGGTAAAACTTTTCGCAATGACTTGTATCCAGAATATAAAGCCAATCGCCCGCCAATGCCTGATGATTTACGCACTCAAATTGAACCGTTGCATCAAATTATTGCTGCTATGGGATTACCGCTCATTGTTACTCCTGGAGTTGAAGCTGATGATGTAATTGGCACTTTAGCGGCACAAGCGACTGAGCTTGGTATTGAGACAGTTATTTCAACGGGTGATAAAGACATGGCGCAGTTGGTTAATCAGCATGTGCGCTTAATCAATACCATGACAGATGTTGAATTAAATGAAGCTGGCGTATTAGAAAAGTTTGGTGTTAAACCCGATCAAATTATCGATTACTTAACCTTAATGGGTGACAAAGTTGACAATATCCCTGGCGTTGAGAAATGTGGACCTAAAACCGCTGTTAAATGGTTAACAGAATATGGCACATTAAATGAAGTTATTGCCAATGCCGATAAAGTTAAAGGCAAGGTAGGTGAAAATTTACGCTCTGCATTAGAGCAATTACCACTTTCTTATCAACTGGCCACTATTAAACTTGATGTTGAGCTTGAGCAAACTGCTGGGGAGTTGCAACCTAAAGATGCAGACGTTGAAGTGTTAACCGACCTGTATCAAAAATTTGAATTGAAACGATTATTAGCCGATCTGCAATCAGGTAAAAAAGGTAATGTAAAAACTGAAAGTAACGCAGATGAAGACAATGAAGAAATAGTTAATGAAAGCGACATAGAAACTGAATATGACATTGTATTAAATAAAGAAAGCTTTGAGCAATGGCTTGCTAAATTAAAAGCCTCAGAGTACTTTGCTTTTGATACTGAAACCACCAGTGTTAATTATAGTAAAGCTGAGTTAGTCGGTTTATCGTTTTCTGTAGAAGCTGGAAAAGCCGCTTATGTGCCAGTAGCTCATGATTATATTGATGCACCTGAGCAACTTGATCGTGATTGGGTGTTAGCGCAATTAAAACCATTACTGGAAAGCAATGAGCTGAAAAAACTCGGTCAAAATTTAAAGTACGATGCCAATATCTTGTCTCATTACGGCATAAAATTACAAAATATTGTCTTTGATACTATGATTGAGTCTTACTGTTTTAACAGTGTTGCAACAAGGCATAATATGGATGCACTTGCTCTTAAGTACCTTGGCTATAAAACGGTAAAATTTGAAGACGTCGCAGGTAAAGGGGTAAAACAACTTACTTTCAACCAAATAGAGTTAGAAAAAGCAGGCCCATATGCTGCTGAAGATGCAGATATCACCTTAAGATTACACCAAGCAATTTATCCTAAACTCAGTAAAGCCACCAAGCAACTAGAGGTTTTTGAAAGTATTGAAATGCCGTTACTGCCTGTTCTTGCAGGTATGGAACAACATGGTGTATTGATTGACAGCGATTTGCTGGATCAGCAAAGTACTAAGATTGGCGCACGACTAGATGAATTAGAAATAAAAGCTCATGATCTTGCCGGTAAATCATTTAACTTAAGCTCTCCAAAACAGTTACAAGAGATTTTATTTACTGAGCTTAAAATTCCGGTGATTAAAAAAACACCTAAGGGCGCGCCATCCACTGCAGAAGAAGTATTACAAGAATTGGCGTTAGATTACCCACTGCCAAAAATTATTTTGGAACACCGTGGTTTAAGTAAACTTAAATCTACTTATACCGATAAACTGCCGTTATTGGTTGACCCAAAAACTAACCGTGTACATACCTCTTACCAACAAGCGGTTGCGGCAACCGGGCGTTTATCGTCAACCGATCCAAACTTACAGAATATTCCAATTCGCTCTGAAGAAGGCCGAAAAATTCGCTTAGCGTTTATCGCACCTAATGATCACAAAATAGTAGCAATAGATTATTCACAAATTGAATTGCGTATTATGGCGCACTTAAGTGATGACCCAGGATTAGTTGCGGCTTTCTCAGAAGGAAAAGATGTGCATAAAGCGACTGCTGCTGAAGTGTTTGGTGTGGCACTAGATGAAGTAAGTAGCGATCAACGTCGCAGTGCTAAGGCTATTAACTTTGGTTTGATTTATGGTATGTCAGCTTTTGGTTTAGCTAAGCAGCTCAACATTGGCCGTCATCAAGCACAAGAATATATGGATAAATATTTTGAGCGCTACCCTAATGTATTAACTTATATGGAAGAGACCCGTGAACAAGCAACAGAACAAGGGTATGTTGAAACCGTATTTGGTCGTCGCCTATATTTACCCGATATTAAAGCTAAAAATGCTATGCGCAGAAAAGGAGCAGAACGCGCAGCGATCAATGCGCCAATGCAAGGTACAGCGGCTGATATTATTAAAAAGGCAATGCTCGCAGTTGCTGCTTGGATTACTGAACAAAACGACCCGCGTATTGTTATGACTATGCAAGTACACGATGAATTGATATTTGAAATTCATCAAGACATTGTTGAACCAACCACAGCGAAATTAGTTGAATTAATGAATAACGCTGTTGAGTTAAGCGTGCCCTTAATTGCTGAAGCAGGTATTGGCGACAACTGGGAACAAGCGCATTAATCATTAGTTTTAACACTAATTGAATTTGCTGAAATTTTTTAAGCAAAAGCTCGTTCTTATTAAGTAACACCGGCATTTGAATCCCTTTAT
>Ga0209707_1000178_pt1 | contig 43129 bp, 42 predicted proteins | sample EN4Hudsemesocosm_FD_184630 | JGI IMG/M metagenome (GOLD analysis project Ga0209707, IMG submission 184630) | Methane-oxidizing microbial communities from mesocosms in the Hudson Canyon - EN4B Hudson Canyon (SPAdes) (version 2) | ecosystem: Environmental > Aquatic > Marine > Cold seeps | place... | reverse complement strand
TTTTCTCGAGATAAAAAGGACTTATCCCTCCCTAAAGTTCAACAGTTTTTTTCTGATGAATGGGATAAAAAAACCATAAAAAATTCGCCTACCTCCCTTAAGAATCAGTTAGGTACTTTAGCTGAACTGGTAAAAGAACAACGACTTTATACCAGTCCCGCGATTAATAGCCAGCCTGCAATGATGGCTATTTGGTGGCCTTGGGGGCATGGTGGAACATACTCACTACGCTTAACAATTTTAGATGATAGTTATGATATAACGGCAATGAAAAGCAGTTGGTGGGGTAAATTTAAACAAAAGTTCGCTGAGGATTTTCTTTAAACCATAACAATACAGCTATGATCTATAGCAAAGCAACTAAGTTAAAAAAAGTTCATATTTAATATGCGAACCTTAACTCGTATTATTTTACTAATTAATGCCAACATACAACCACTAAGTAGTAAAATAATGTTGTATATCCAATACTTATAGATGAGATTTTAGCGGAATACAGTATCCCAAAGAAACCTTAAGAGAAACTTAAGGTTTGAACAAATTTGTTTCTTTAAATAATCAGTGGGAGAAACTCAAAAATCATTCACTCTTTTGAATGATGCTTTTCATCAAATTAACTTCTTCATTAATATCTTTTAGCGCTCGACTTAAACGCAATAAAGATTCGTTAGCATGATTATCATTAAGAACAGCATCTTCTAATTCATCTATTGAGCTTAGTATTTTTTTTCTATCCATTACCCGTTTATTTAGCTGTTCCATGCCTATTCCGTTATTTGAAGAAAATACAACAATTTAGAATATACCTATTTTTTGACTATTAGCCAATATTTTCTTAATAATTTGTTGATTGTTTGCACAAACCCGTATACTGTACATCCATACAGTACTCCAGCAAACCAATAAAGGTGCTTAATCATGAATACATCTAAAAGTATAAATATTAATAACTTAGTTAAATCAAAAACTGAAAATGTAAACTATAATCCTTGGCTTGATATTCAAAATGTAGACAACACTAAACAACTTTCTCAGCTCTATAATAAGGTTTGTCAGCAACATAAACATGAGAAAAAATGGATTTTAGTAATAAATCCAGAAGATGAAACATTGGAAAAGTTATCATTAAGTCGTGATATAGATACTTCAAAAATTTTGAGAGTTAATATAAATAAACATTCTCTAAATTTAACCGGTATAAATAAAGCACTTAGTAAAGGTAATTGTTCTGCAGTGATTTTATCTGATGCTGCTTTAAAGCAAGATGATATATCACAACTAACTCAAAGTGCTTGGCAAGGTAAAACACACTGCATTATGTTAAATAGCGCAATTACTATGCACTAAAAATAAAGCGGTATGATAGAATAAAGCTCTTCTCGGCTAGTATTAATGCAGCTTAAATTTTATGTTATGTCCGTGCGGCTCAAATACGCTATATGAAAATTGTTGCCTCACCATTATAAACGGTACGCAAAAAGCAAAATCACCTGAGCAATTAATGCGATCACGTTATAGTGCTTACGCGGTGAAAAATTCTCAATACATTCTCGATACCTATGCCAAAACAACCCGAATAGACCAATCTCTCATTGAAATTGAAAGTTCGGAAAATTCTTGTCAATGGATAAAGCTCAATGTTCGTCAATGTTCGAATTGGAGTGATTCTGAACAAGAAATCGGTACTACCTTAGCAACAGTTGAATTTGATGCGTTTTATTTAGTGGAAAATAAAATATATCAAATAACAGAGATATCACGTTTTATAAAAGAAATGCCTTGTGAAAATAGTCAATCAAATGAAGAAGATAAACAATGGTTTTATCTAGATGGTGATATTATCAAACACAGTGAGATAGTGTCGGTTAAAAGAAATGATCTCTGCCCTTGTCAACATAACCAGAATAAAGAAAAGAAAAAGAAGTTTAAAAAATGTTGTGGGAAATAAATAGAGGCACTATAGCTTAAGCTGTTAAAGGGGCATTAACAATTGATGTTTGAATACCGTCTAACCAGCCATTAACATTAAAACTCAATCGCTTCGCTGTTTTACTGTCTACATTTTTATATCTATTTTGACAATGTAATGTAGTGTTATTCAGAATATTACTTGGAATATATTTTTTATCGTTATGAAAAGCTAAAGGTTTTGGTTGTAATGCGTTTTCAAGATGAATGCTTGCAACGTTTCCATCTGTAAGATGCTGCGATTGAGCGAAATCATTTAATTCGGAAATATTTGTAATGGCTAATTCAATTTTTTTAGGTAAATTAAATTTTTGTCTGAGTTGCAGCTCAAAATCTAGATCATCGCTTTTATCAACCACAGGGAGCTTAAATTGACCATGCTCTTTTACATCATCAGTTAACATTGCCAACATTAATGAAAAATCAGATCGGCGTTCACTCTGAATACACTCGCTAAGCTTTACACCTAGCTGTAACTCATTAATCAGAATGTTGTTTTCGATTTCCATTTGCAATATTTAATGCTCATTTAATACAACTAAGAGCTTTATCGGCAAGTAAAAATAAAAGATGAGTATTATTCTGTTATTAATGACATATTAATAACAGAATAATAAATTAAGCTTACTTAGTAATGTATGCCTAACGCGTTTAGTGAATAGAAGGTTGTTTCGTTGGCCAAGTGAGGGTAAAAGTAGCTCCACCCAATGAACTATCACTTACTTTTGCATTTCCCTGGTGCCACTCCATAATTCTAGCCACTATAGCCAAGCCTAGACCAAAACCGCCTGTTTCACGATTTCGAGATTGGTCTCCACGAGAAAACGCATCAAAAATTATTTTTTTGAACTCATCTGAAACACCATCACCATTATCTTCGATGCTAATAATACATTCATTTTGGCCCATAGTATTTTCTTTTTCAGACAGGGTAATTCTAACTTTGCCCCCTCCATACTTTATCGCGTTATTAATGAAGTTATTTAATGCACGGTCAATGAAATGGTTATCATAATCAACCATTAAGTTATTAGTATTATTAACAAACTCTATTTCACCATCAAATTGGCTATGGTTTGATACTTGGTGATTGATTAAATCTGAAATTTGATAAGCGGTAATACTTAAGTCTGGTTTATCACTATCAAAAGCTGCGTATATTAACATTTCATTAATTAGCTCTTCTAATTCAACAATATCACCAGTAATTTGATTTATATATTTCGTTTTTTTCTCTTCATCTTTTGCCGTAGCTAACATTTGTAAAGCAAATTTAGAGCGAGCTAACGGTGTTCTTAATTCATGAGAAACAGCATTTGTTAGTTCTTTATGAGCCTCAATTAACCGCTTTATCCTTTCTGCCATCATATTAAAAGATCGAACCATTCCAGCCATCATCGTAGACTTAGCAGTGGGGGCACGCCTCGTAAAGTGACCCTGTCCAAAATCTGCAGCAGCTTTTTTAAGTTGATCTAAGTCTCTTGATACAGGTCGTAACCATATAAACAGAAGTATGCCAAAAGTTGCTAAAATCAATACCCGAATTAGGGCTTCAATTCTTGGTCGAGTTGGCATTTTCGCAGGCCCCAAATTTAAAACCATTCCACTGTCTCCCATAACATGATGTATGGTGACTTTGTCATCGTAGTAATAAACGTGAGTGGTGTCTTCTTGTAAGTATTTGTGATCTGAATGTTCTAATTTTTCAAATTCTGCCAAAGGCATTAAGCTAAGAGGAAGTTTATAGCGTTCGCTTGTTTTTTTTATTAGTTCATTCCACTGATTTTGTGGTTTCGGTTCAATATAATCGCCAACTGCATGTAGCATGGTTTTATAGCCAGTATACGACTCAATATCTTGTTCTAAATAAGAACTCCATACTTCATCTAATAACCAAGAGAAAATAATAAAAGTAGTAATAACTAAAAAATATAAGCTAAAAAAAGAACGATGTAGTTTCATGTTTTTTATACCTGAATTCTAAATTTGCCACATTTAGTGACTTAAAAAGAAAAAGCGAAGTACATCAAAGATATATTTCGCTTTTAAAAGGTTAACTATACTGTTCTTAATTCCATGCATCAGGAACAAATAAATATCCCTGTCCCCAAATAGTTTTAATTCTAAAAGGAGTTTCATTAGAATCATTAAGTTTTTTACGTAACCGAGATATTCTGACATCTACACTTCTGTCCAATCCATCATACTCTCTACCAACAACGGCTTTATAAATATAATCTCGGTTTTGAACTTCACCAGCTCGGCTAGATAATAACCATAATAAATCAAATTCTTGGCTTGTTAATTCAACATTTTCTCCATGTAAGGTAACTTGGCGTGAGCTTCTAGCAATGTGTAATTGACCACAATTAACTTCAGCCACTTCTTTACCACCAGTAGGAAGATCACCTCGGCGTAATAATGCGTTTACTCGTGCAGATAAAACTCTGGGCTCAACTGGCTTAATAACATAATCATCTGCACCTATTTCTAAACCAAGTACTTGATCAAAGTCGGTACTTTTTGCCGTTAACATCAAAATAGGACCGGCAAAATCAGGGCGTAATTCTTTGCATACAGTAAAACCATCTTTACCTGGTAGCATAATATCTAAAATAATAAGATCAGGACTAAAGAGTTCAACACGCTTAGCAACATTGTCACCACGAAATTCTTGTTTTACATGAAATCCTTCACTTGTTAAAAACTCGGTGACCAAATCAGACAACTGACGGTCATCTTCGACCAATAATATTTTTTTCACTGATGAATTAGAATCTGACATAAATGTACTCCCTTTGATAAATATGCGCAGTTTGAATGTACTTATCTACACACATAAAACTGTTTAAATAACTTAATATTACATTGGTTACTACTTAATATAGATACAGCTTAAACAAGTTACAGAACATTAACAATATGATGTACAAGTTGCAGGTCAAACTTTACAAAATATTACAAAATATAGTGTCTATACGATGAATATAAAATGAATATTTGTCAGAGCTACACTTTTAACTCTACTCGTATCGAATTTTCTGCTAGCATTTAAACAAATTTATCCTAGTGACTCCTTTTAATGAAAATCATCTCTTTTAACATAAATGGCTTACGTGCCCGTCTTCATCAGTTACAAGCAATTATTGACAAACATCAACCTGATATAATAGGTTTACAAGAAATAAAAGTTCATAACGATGCATTTCCTATAGAAGATGTTGAAGCGATGGGATATCACGTTTATTTTCATGGGCAGAAAGCCCATTATGGCGTTGCCATGTTATGCAAAAAGAAACCAGAGCATGTACAAATGGGTTTTCCAACTGATGATGATGAAGCACAAAAACGCATGATCATGGTGTCAACGACAAACGATAAAGGTGAAAAGGTTACCGTATTAAATGGCTATTTCCCTCAAGGAGAAAGCATTCATCACGAGACTAAGTACCCTTATAAGCGTCAATTTTATCTTGATTTAATGCAATACCTTAATGAAAACCATAAACCAGAAGATAATGTTGTTGTGATGGGTGATATTAATATTTCGCCTATCGACATAGATATAGGTATTGGAGAGCCTAATAAAAAACGTTGGCTAAAAACAGGCAAGTGTAGTTTTCAACCAGAAGAAAGAGAATGGTTGAAAAGCCTAATTGATTGGGGTTTTATTGATACTTTCAGGGCTGAGTTCCCTGATGTTGATGATAAGTTTTCTTGGTTTGACTACCGCTCAAAAGGTTTCTTAGATAATCGAGGATTAAGAATTGATGTTGTTTTAGCTACATCATCATTAGCAAAAAATTGTATTGAAACAGGCATTGATTATGAATTACGAGGGATTGAAAAACCTTCTGATCATGCTCCTATATGGTCAACATTTAACTAATGAAAATAAGTAACTATCAGTGCCCTCTTTGTTCACAAACTTTAGTGCTTTGTGAACAAAGCTATCGATGCAAAAACAACCACAGTTTTGATCAAGCTAAAGAAGGATATGTTAATCTTTTACCAGTGCAGCATAAGCACTCTAAAGATCCAGGTGATAATAAAGCCATGGTCAATGCACGCAGAGCATTTCTAGACTTAGGGTTTTATCAACCTCTTGTTAATGTGATCACTGAACTACAAAAAAAGTTTAGTGCAAATAACTCGGTAATTTTGGATGCTGGTTGTGGAGAGGGTTATTATACTCATCAACACAAAAACGATTTGAATGAGGTTTATGGCGTTGATATTGCCAAAAATGCGGTAAAAATTGCAGCCAAACGTTATAAAAGTTGTTCATTTAGTGTTGGAACATTATCAAATTTACCTTTTGATAATGAAATGTTCGATTGGATATTTTCTGTTTATGCCCCGATTCTGGAAGAGGAATTTACCAGAGTACTAAAAACAAAAGGCTACCTTTTAACCGTAACGCCTGCTGAGAATCATTTGTTTGAGCTAAAATCATTGATATATCGCCAAGCTAATAAACATGATGTAAATAAGAGTCCAATAAGTAATTTAATACCGATTCATGAACAGCAATTGAATTACCAAATGAACTTTGAGAATTCAGACGTTCTAATAAACCTATTATCAATGACACCTTTTGCTTTTAAAACAACACCAGAGCTTTTGGAAAAGTTAGCGAATAAAGAATCGTTTAGTTGCCAAGCAGATTTTTTGATTCGTTTGTATCAAAAAACCTAACAGTATTGAGTAGCAAAGCCGATTATTCTCGTTATATTATCGGCTAATTGATGTGTAAGATATATTGAGGAGTTTTGCTAAATCTAGGTAACGAGGTTTACTCATTGATAGCTTAACATTCCCTCCCTGCTCATTAATTTTTGCAACTCCTTCTTTATACCAAGAAGATAGAGAAGGAGGTAAGAATTTATCTGCTTTTAGCCCTAACATCAACAAAGCTTGAAATGGCATACTTAAGATGAAAACCGAGTAAGTTAATGCTTGAGGCAAAATAGAGATAGAACCGAAATATAACTGACCAATAATACTCAGTAGTGCTATACCAGGAAAATAGCGGTAGGCAAAACGACTTACTTGAACAGCACGATAATCAGAAAAATATAGATTTAACTCAGCCTTTTCTGGCCAAAGTTTCATATACTTTTGACCTAACTTAATTACTTGATAAACATTCATACCCATAGGCCGACCTTTCGTACAACAATATAACTGAGCTTATAATTCTAAAGATAGCATAAACTGACCACCTTTTTTTAATGCTTAAAGTAATATTTTACTATTTTATTACAATAGATCATAATTTAATTCTTCAATTACCGCTATATTTAACCTTGTAAAGCAGAATTAAACATCATTAAACTCAATTAAACTCAAATAGATAGAAATATGCAAAACGATAATACTACTAAAAATGTATTGGTTATTAATTGTGGTAGCTCTTCTGTAAAATTTTCCCTGATTAATCCAACTACAGGTAAAGCAATACTGAACGCAATTGCTGAACGATTAAATTCACCACAAGCGATATTAAAAATTACATTATTGGACAAGAATTATGTAGAAAAGAAGCAAATTACTGAACAAGAAATCACTAGTCCCCACACTCATAAAGTGGCAATTGAGCTGTTAGTCGATTTTTTAAAACTAAAAACATTAATTTCTCAAGTTCAAGCCATCGGTCATCGTGTTGTGCATGGTGGCGAAATTTATGGCAAGCCGACCTTAATTACCAATAACGTTATTGATGATATAGATAAATTAAGTCAACTTGCCCCCTTACATAACCCTGCAAACGTTATAGGAATTAAAGCTGCAAAATTAGCTTTTAGTTCACTACCACAATTTGCTATTTTTGATACTGCTTTTCATCAAAGTATGCCTGAGAAAGCTTACTTATATGGAGTTCCATATAAACTTTACCAAGAAAATGGCATTAGACGTTATGGCTTTCACGGCACGAGTCATTATTATGTAGCAAATACAACCGCCCAACTTATCAACAAACCCTTAAAAGAGTGCAATTTTATCAGTGCTCATTTAGGTAATGGTTGCAGTGTTACGGCAATAAAGAATGGCGAAAGCGTTGATACCAGCTTGGGATTTACACCTCTTGAAGGTGTAATGATGGGAACTCGAAGTGGTGATATTGATGCCGGTATTATTTTTTATTTGGTTGAACAGCTTAATTACACCATTGAACAAGTTAATGACCTCCTGAATAAAGGAAGTGGCTTATTAGGAGTTTCAGGGATTAGTAACGATTGCCGAACTTTAGAGTGTGCAATGTTAGAGCATGGCGATAAACAAGCAGAGCTTGCGCTGAACATATTTTGTTATCGTATCGCAAAAGCAATTGCATCGTTTTCAGCCAGCTTAGTAAGCCTTGACGGCTTGATTTTTACTGGCGGTATTGGTGAAAACTCAAGTTATGTTAGAGCCAATATTCTGGCTCATTTAACTCTGCTAAATTTTGCTATAGATCAAGAAAAAAACCTTCAACTGAAAGGCGGTAAATCAGGCTCTATTAGTAAATTGCATAGTCGTTCTTGCTGGGTTATCCCTACCAATGAAGAATGGGTTATTGCTAAGCAGTCCCATCAATTATTAGTTGAACAAAACATCAACCCTATCAACCAAATACAATAAAGAGTTTAGTTATGTCTCATCGAATTATGTTAATCCCCGTTGGTTTTGGGGTCGGGCTGACCAGTGTATCACTCGGATTGTTGCATGCTTGTCAACAAAAAGGCATTAACGTTGGCCACTTCAAACCGATATCTCAACCTTCTCGAAATGTTATTGCTAATAAAGAACAGGCCTTAACCAGCATTAGTTTGTCTGAAAATGATAGTGCCATTCCATTAAGTTATATTGAGCAACAGATTGGCGCTGGTTTATACGATGTTGTACTTGAAGAGGTTGTTGAAAAGTTCAATCAATTTGAAAATGATCTCGATGTTATTCTCATCGAGGGTTTGATCCCTACTACTCGTCAACCATACGCTGGCAGGATAAATAGAGATGTTGCCCAAGCATTGTCTGCAGATATTGTACTAGTAGCAGCACCTGATTATGATACACCCGAAAAATTTGAAGAACGAATAGAAGTAAGTGCTGATACCTATGGAGGCATTAAAAACAAACGATTAATTGGTTGCATCATCAATAAACTCAATGCACCTGATCAAGACAAATATGGCTTACTTCCTACAGAAGACGAAATAGAGCAACCCTATGATATTGCACAATGGCAAGCTTTAAAAATATTTAAAAGTAGAAATTTCAATTTATTAGGTTCAATAGGCTGGGAAAGAGATTTAATTGCTCCAAGAGTTATTGATATTTGTCACTACCTTAATGCGACCGTAATCAATGCCGGGGATATGGCCCATCGCCGTATTAGAAGTGTCGCCTTTTGCGCTCGAACGGTTGGTAACTTAGTCAGTTATTTAGTCCCTAGCCGTTTAATTGTTACACCTGGTGATCGAATAGATATTATTATTGCCACTTGCTTATCTGCACTAAATGGTACTAAAGTTGGCGCTTTAATTCTCACCAATGGCTTTGTGCCAGACAAACAAGTACTCAACTTATGTCAACAAGCTCTTGCTGCAGGCTTACCAGTACTTTCTGTACCTTGGGATACATGGCAGACTTCTCGTCACTTGATGAACTTTAACCCTGAAATACCTCAGGATGATTTACAGCGTCATGAAAAAGTTAAGCAATATGTTGCTGATCACCTTAGTGCCAGTTGGTTAGAAAACCTTGCTACAGAGTCAAAAATTAGCAATCCGCTCTCCCCTCCGGCTTTCAGACATAAGCTAACTGAATTAGCCAGACAAGCCAATAAGCTCATTATTTTACCTGAAGGTAATGATGTTCGAACGATCAAAGCCGCTTCGATTTGTGTTGAAAGAAATATTGCTCGTTGCCAATTATTGGGAAATAAAGACGAGATTCTACGTATAGCAGACCAACAAGGTATTGATTTGCCCTCTGGGTTATTAATTACCGATCCTAAAAATATTCGAGAAAACTATATTAGACCTATGGTCGAACTTAGGAAGAATAAGGGTTTAACCGAAGTCATTGCAAGAGAAAGCCTGCAAGATAATGTGGTACTTGCTACTATGATGTTGCAATTGGGCCAAGTGGATGGTTTAGTTTCTGGTGCTGTTAATACCACAGCAAACACCATAAAACCGGCATTGCAGCTAATTAAAACGGCTGAGGGTAGTTCGCTAGTTTCCTCTATTTTCTTCATGTTGTTACCAGATCAGGTCTTAGTCTATGGTGATTGTGCGATAAATCCTGAACCAAACGCAGAACAGCTCGCTGATATAGCTATTCAATCAGCAGATTCAGCTAAACAATTTGGTATAGAGCCTAAAGTCGCAATGATAAGTTATAGCACTGGCAGCTCAGGTCATGGAGCAGATGTGGAAAAAGTGGCGCAAGCGACAAAACTTGCTCAAAGTAAACGGCCAGATTTAATAATTGACGGTCCACTGCAATATGATGCTGCAATCATGGAAAATGTAGCTCAAAAGAAAGCTCCTAATAGCCCTGTAGCCGGCCAAGCAACAGTGTTTATATTTCCTGATTTAAACACGGGTAATACTACCTATAAAGCTGTTCAACGTTCGGCAGATTTAGTTAGCATTGGTCCGATGTTACAAGGGATGAGAAAACCAGTTAATGACTTATCTAGAGGAGCCCTAGTTGATGACATAATTTATACTATTGCATTAACAGCAATACAGGCAAAATCATATAACTAACACTAAAACCATAGCGATTTACAACAATTTAAGTCGCTATTTGTCCATTATCGATACAAATACCCAGCAAACCTCTATTTTATCAAACAATAACTTTTATATATTAAAAAAACTAATCAGACAAAAAACGAACTATAAATAATAACCATACAAAACAACAGGATAAAAACATAAAAAGCATTTATCCACAATGATACCCACAGGTTCTGTGGATATCACTATAAAAACCAATACAATAAAACACAAAACAAACTCCGTATTACTAAAGAATAAAGCTTGTAATATACAGGCTTAATAAGACATTCAAAAAAATAGGGTTAAAATAACAAGCCTTAATAAAAACCCAGTAAAATACATAAGATGATAAGTAATATTTACCCTGCATTTTCACAAGCAATTCTAGAGATAAAAATGAATTATAGGTATAGTAATAGCATTAATAGCTAGAAAAGCGTGATACATGTCTAAATTAACATTAAAGCTAATTCCAGAAAATTTTTCTATTCATAGCTTGCCGGTAAACAGCGAAATCCCCCAAGAAATTTTCAGCGCTCCCATTTACTTTATTGCAAAGACATTTGAAGAAATATCAATAGTTCTACCCAGTAAATATACGCTAGACAGTGACGATGTTGAAACAGATTGGCAAGCACTTGAAGTCGTTGGTCCATTAGATTTTTTACTAACCGGTATTTTATCTAATATCTCTGCAGTACTTGCTGATGAGAAAATTAGTATTTTTGCGATGTCTACATTCGATACCGATTATATTTTAGTAAAGAGTAATACCGTAAAAGCTGCGATATCAGCGTTACGACTAAATCAATATCAAGTAATTACAGAGCAGTAAATCGTTAAATTAATCATTACGATCAATTTTATGAAAGTGATGAACAATAGCGAAAACTTTGAATTATAATCCATCCTAAACAGCGTTATTAAATAGTGACTTTGTGGTTATTAAAGACACAGGTATATTCTATTGCTGATGTCGGCTCTAAGCAGTGAGTTCAGTCAAGAGGATAGTCAACCAGAAGTCTCTGTTCGACGGGTCCTGTAAGCTCATAGCTGTCAGAGAGGTTACTTTGTTGGAAATATTCTCTGCTCATCTTTGGTTCATTAAGCGTTTATAAGTTTTTTTTGCTTCAGGGTATCCTAAATCTGAAGCCTTTTTCATATGATATAAAGATTGCTTAGAGTTTTTATTATGATAATAAGTACCACTAACTTCAAAATGTGCTCTCCCATTGTTGGGATATAACGTGATAAACTTTTTCCAATAATTAATAATGATTTGCCATTGCCTTGATTGCCCTAAAACCAATCTAATATTAAGTAATATTTGATCTGGTGGGGGTTAATATCAATAGCTTCAATTAGCTTTATTGCTGCCAATTCAACATCATTCTTATTTATTGAATTCAAAGCCTCCATATATAGAATGGCATCCTGTTTATTAAGTTCTTTGTTATCAGGTATTAACTTTGTATCTAGAGCTTTTCCATCTAATGAAAAACCATAATATTCCCTATAATTAGTATTTCCTTCAATTTTTGTTAGTTTTTCAGTTAGCTCCTTAATTCGTTTAATATAACTTTCTTTATTTGGTTGGAGAGAGTTAGCCAACAATAGGTCTTTTTTTGATTCTGCTAATTTATTTAAACGATAGAGAGTAGAAGAACGCCAATCATAGTAATCATGGTCGTTACTATTTAGCTCTATAGCTTGATTAAAATAAGATAGTGCCGATGAATAATTTTTCTGTCTGTATTCACTTTTTCCTTTCTTCCATAACAAGGTTGGATTTTTACCAAACTTTAAACCATATGTATAAGAATCACCTGCACCTTGGTGAAAGCCGTCAATTGCTAAGATATCTCCAGCTTCCTCAAATAAATATCCTTTTAATAGAATAAGTTGTTTATTGGTATCGCTATAATTTTGAGCTTCATCAATAATCTTCTGAGTTGCTCTGTAGTTACCTCCCCACCTAGGCTGCAATGAAATCAAAAATCTATATCTGAGTAAATAAGATGCTTTGAATTTTAATAATGCATTTTCATATACCTGTTCTACAGTAGAGTTATCACCTATTGGTCTGATTACATCAATAAGCAACGCACTCGAAATTAGCTTATAACTTTGATCAAAAAAGGCTTCCTCTAATAATTCTTTGCTATGTGATAACAAAACTTTCATTTCTCTAATATTCTTCTCTGGCGTTAAGCTGATAGGCTTTGTACCTCTTACACGCCATGCTTTACCATAGTAATAAAAAGCTTCTGCAAGTAAAGCTTGTGGGTTCTCAGGCTGTGATTTTTTCCAAAGCATAATTTGATGTAATAGTTTTTCGTCTTCTATAGCAAATGATAGGTAGACTTTATAAAGAAATATATCATTAGCAATGTCACTTTCTAGTTGAGCATGATAATCATCCAACGTTGATGTTAATTTTTTAAATTCAGAATTTTTAATTAATTCTATTAATGATAAAGATACTAAATGAATTTTTTTGGCCTTAAATTCAACTGTTGGTAGGTTGGGATTTTGCTTAATACTTCGTTCTGCTGCTTTTTCAAACCTATAACTCTCCATTGAGTACCTGTTTTCCAATTGAATACCTGACAAATAATTAAGGGATAAAAATGAGCAAGCTATAATAATTGAGTAAATGAAGTTAAATTTAGATCTTTGTTGTTTATCTTCTTTAAAAGAAGAAAAAAAGCTTTTAGATAAAACATATAAAATAATGAGTTGAACGAGAGATACTACAATAAAGGCAATAGGACTATCTTCCCAAAAGATGGGGGTTGGATAGCCATCATCATTAGGAAGGTTCAGGCTTAATGTAGTAACAGAGTAAAGTGTTATATTCCCCCAATATAAACAAAGTATGAATAAGAGAACTCTTTTTACCAAAACAGAGTCACGAAAATCTTTTATTTTACTTCTAATTTGCTCTGACTTAGTAACGGAAGAAAGGTTATGCTTCTTATTATTTAATTTATAACCCAAAGTATGCAATATACTGGTTAAACTATTTTGGGTTATTGAATTGTTTTCTATAACTAGCGATATGTACTTACCATCATCGATTAACTCGGTATATTCAGGTAAATCAATTGCATCTATTAGTTTATTTATTTCACTTCTGTCTTTTTCTATGTCATAAAAAGTAAGTACGACAACACTATCAAAGTGTGAATGTTCATGGTGGCCGCTAGAGATATTGAAAATCATAAAGCTGAAGTTTTCTTCTTTTTTGTACGTTAACCATGAAATGGTGCAATATTGTTTTGATCTTGCAGCTAAAGAAGATAAGCCTAGTTCTTTGAAAACAGAGGAAGCAATGGTATGCAAAAATAAAATAGAGTTTTTTGTGACTTTACTACTTACTTTGAAGTCCATTAATCTTAATGTTTTTTTAATTTCTTTATCATTATGTTGAAAAGAGCGATTAAGAAAAAATGAATAAATAGCACATGCAATTATAAAAACAATATATAAATTTGATAATTCAAACCCATTAGAAGTCATAAAATCCCTTTCCACTTTTAAAGCACATTACAAATAAAAAAACAAACAAATTCATGGTGTTATAATCAAATCATTATTAGAACAATATAACTCTAGACTAAAGTGTTTGATGTTGGCAAGTCTATAGACTAAATTTCTTCAATATTTACGTATCAGGTACAAGAATAATAGTAATCCATATGCACAGCTTTACTCTGACAAAGTAGCTTTGCTAGTTTATGTTGAATGACTGCAATGGTGGCTAATTCGCCAGTCGAGTGGTGACCAATCTGGCTGGGCTATGACTCCTGTAAGCTCATTGATCTTGCGACAATATATTCTACACTTAATGCATCACTAGGGAATGTGAATAAAAGGAATGTAATGTCGCCGGCAGGGATCGCCAGTTTCGGTACTTGCATTAAATTAGGAAAAAAATACAACAAAACAAGGATGATGTTGCCGTTGCGCTAGCAGACTAGCGTTTGTTCTTTTTTTGTAAATGAAAAGAATGAGGACATAATCGGCCTTAAAACTAACAGCCTGCGTCAAATTATCAGGGTATTGGTTTGATGTCATCGCTATAAGGAGGTTTTTTCCGTTACACTATAGATTGATTATATCGGATATGGGGGTTATATTACTTATACTCTTACTACTTACTAAATTTCATATCTTATTTTCACCCATTTTACCTCATAAAAAAGTAGACCACGTACTTAATCAAATTGGTATTACATCAACACAAGAGTTCACTTTTGAACCACTTTATCTCACTATTGAAACTATTCCAAGTTACCAGACATCACTAAAAACACTATCACATTGTTATTAAAGGATTATTTGTGTTGGTACACTTGTTGCTACTTAAAAAGTAAGTAAAGAAAATAATTTCATGATTAAACGTTAAAAAACTAGAGTCTTAGATTTGTTGGCGTTAGATACTATGAACTTTTTAATCAATAATAGTCAATAAATGGAAGATAAAAAATGAATATTCTTAATAGAAATAAATTGAGCTTTTTTAGAAATATAGCGTTAATATTTTCAATCATGGTAAGTAATGCAAGTGCTAACGCCATAATAATTCCTCATGACGTTACTGACGTTACTGACGTTACTGACGTTACTGACGTTACTGACGTTACTGACGTTACTGACGTTACTGACGACAAGTCTTGAGACCACTGAAAGCACCAATAAAATTACCGTTGCTAAATATTGTCTGAAAATAAAGCCTCTAGATCTGTAAAAGCAAATGATCAGCTTGAGAATAAATGAAATAAAAAACTATAGATGATTTAAACGTCTGCTATTAACTATTATGACCAATTAATAGAGTTTTGATCGGATAAATTACCGCTAGTGAAACAAGCTCGAACGTCTGCTTTGCCGTTTGAAATTAGACGCCATAACGGTAATTCATCACTAAGTTGAAAACTGACTTTGTGCGCTGCTAGCTCGTTGGCGTGCTTGGCATCTGGCTTGTTATTGCATTAGAAACGCAGTGACAAACAACTTAAGCCGCCATCCAATTTCTGAAATTCAGACATCGCTACTTCGCGTGTTTTATAGCCTAACTGTTGAATTGCATGAAGCGCTTTAGGAAAACCTTTGGGTACCAACACAGTACCATTTATCCATACGCAGTTGGCTGCATAGTCTTCATCCTCGTCAATCTCAATGCGGGTAAACTCAGTAAAGGCCTGATGTGTACGCATCTCGCCAAAGGTCACTAAATTGTTATCCTCTAAATAACTTAAACCGGTTTTTAAATGCAATAACTCTGACATTTCAACCATAGACCCCGACAAATTATGTTTATTCAATATTTCTATCAATTGAGCTGCGCCTTGAGTATCGGTGCGTGCTGATAAGCCAATGTAAAAATGATCAGCTACCATCATAATGTCGCCTGCTTCCACGTGACCTGTTAAATCAATGCGTTCTATGTTGGGGTAAAATGCTTTAATAGCGTCTTCTATATGTTGGGTTTCTCCTCTACGGCTTTCGGCACCAGGATGAGTTAAAATAGCACACTTAGGTGTCAGTAAGGCAACGTCTTCGACAAAACATGAATCAGGATACTCTTCTAGTGCAGGAAGCTCTGTGACCTGCAAGCCACATTCTTTAAGTGCGCTAATATAATCATGATGCTGTTCACAGGCTAAGGCATAATCGGGTAAGCCCATGTTCGCTTCGGTGAGTCCGCTCAGCATCGCTTGGCAAGGCTTGCGCACAATTGCTTTTGTAAACATTTTCATTCCTTATTTTTATTGATATACAACCCATGTACCTATGATAGCTAATACTGAAAACAATGTGGCTAATAGGGCTATGGTTAGTTGCATCATATTAATTTTTTGGCCTTGTTTATGATCTTGCCATTGTAGTTTTATACTCGCCAACCCTGTGCCTAAATACACAATTAGCACAGCGAAGGTGGCAATAATAAGCAAATATTCATAACTGCTGAGCAGCGATTTACTGTTGCTAAACAATAAAAAGATGATGCCCAATAGACTTGAAAATATCAATGCACGTATTGGTGTTCCTTGAGCATTTTGTTGGCTGAAATACTTTGGAAACATGCCGTTTCTTGCGCCTGCGAGCATGATGGTGCCCGTGATCATAATACACACATTTAAGGTGCCACTAATCGCAAATAAAGCACCTATAGTAATAATGATGGCACCTGAGTTGCCAATAAGAATCTGTGCCGCATCAGCAAAAGGAGAAGTTGAGTGCTGTAACTCTGCCAAAGGAATAATAGACATTAAACCTAACATGGCCACCATATACACAATTACTGCGGTTAGAGTGCCTAATATAGAGGCTCTAGGAATGGTTTTCTTCGGATCGATAGTGTCTTCTGACGGCAAAGTGGCAGACTCTACCCCAATAAAAGCAAACATGATCAATAAGCATAATCCCGCTACCATTTGAAAAAAAGACTTGTTATCAGGGTTAACTGCGGGGATTTCTTGTACTTCGCCAAACATGATTCCAGCGACACCTAAAAATATCAAAGGTAGAATCTTAATCACAGTGGTTACCAGTTGAACCGTACTGGCCTCACGCATACCGCGAACGTTGATCGCCGTGAACAAAATAATAATACCAATGGAAAATGCAGCACTGTTTAGCGAATTATTGTCGATAAATGGTAGATATGCCTTACTATAGCCTGTAAAAGACAGAGCAAGTGCAGCCACCGATGCAACTAATGATATCCAATACCCCCAAGCCACAATGGCTGCCCATTTAGAGCCAAAAGCTTCTTGAACATAAAAATAAGGGCCACCTAAACCGGGTTTACGGGATGACAAAAAACTATAGGCTAAGGCTAAGCATATGGCACCAAATCCGGTCACCGCCCAGCCAAGAAAGCTATAACTGCCATAAGGGGCAAGTAAGGCTGGCATTGTCAAAATTCCTGAGCCTATCATCATACCAGCCACTAGTGCCCACGAACGCCATATTCCGATTGTTTTTTTCATTATTATTCTTATATTTTAGTATTATTACCATGACGTTAAATAGTCCGAAAGACATTAATAGTGATTGTTTCAACTAGTCACTATTTATTCGATACGTTTAAATTTACAGCACTTCTTTTAGTTTTTATAGTATTTAAAACACTTTGCTTCTTAGCGCACTAAGTGATCGTTACAAGTTGAACAATGAACGACGGTTATGGTGGCTTAGTTTTCTGTCAGGATATCTTACTATGGTGCTGGAAGTAATTAAATTTAAAGCTAATAACTATCTATGTAGAGATTAAGACCGTCAGATACCCATATTTCATTTACTCTAATTGGGCAGAACTTAAATTTATCTGACTGTTAAAATACTCTTTTAAAAAGTTAAGTAATAACCTGAGTTTTTTTGAGTTTGCTGTGCCAGGAGGAAATACACCATAAACATTTATATCGTTAAGTGTGTAATCATCAAGTACCATTTCTAAAGTGCCTGCTTTTATTTTAGGCAAAGCATCGTACGTAGGAATGCGGCCTAAACCATGTCCTGCTTCAACAAACGCAGTACGTGCAGCCGAGTTATTAGTATTTATACTTCCTTTCGTGGTAACGCTGAACGAACGACTGCCTTTAGTAAGAGTGACTATGCCTGACGTTAGTTTGTAAATTACCCATTGATGATTGCTTAAATCGGCAGGACTCTTTGGCCGCCCATATTTAAGAAAGTACTCTGGTGAAGCACAAAGACATGTTTTTAAGGTAGCAAGTTTACTGGCTTGTAAACCAGAGTCAGGCAATGGTGCCCCACGAATAGCTAAATCGATGCCTTCTTTCATAATATTAACTACTTCATCTGTGAGCATGACATCAAGGTCAATTTTAGGGTAGATTTTCTTAAACTTATTAAGTGCTGGCACTACGGTCTGTAGGCCAACATTTACTGGGCAGGTAATTTTAAGTAATCCGGCGGGTTCATTTTTGAAATTTTCAATTTGTTGGTTGGCCGCACTCGCTTGCTCAGCTATAACACGACAGCGTTCATAATAGGATTGGCCTGCTTCAGTAAGATTAATCGAACGTGTTGAACGATTAAGCAGTTTTACCTCAAGTTGTGCTTCTAGCTTTTTCAAATGATAACTCACCACAGCTCTAGATAGGCCTATATGTTTCGCCGCAGCGCTTAAGCTGCCTTGTTCAATGACTTGTGCAAATACAACCATACTCTTGAGCTGTTCAAATGAAACATTCATAACACGACCTAATCAATCAAAATACATACCTAATCATTGATTGTATCAATTATTAATACAATGTTGTCAGATTTATCTGCATTGTTCATGTGGATTTATGGACATATACTTGTTGCATAGAAAATGAAAGCACACTGAAACACACTTATACTCACTTACTTATATAGATAAATGGATGAATGATAATGACTAAAAAAATATTGATGGTACTTACTTCACATGATGAGCTTGGTAACACAGGCCAAAAAACAGGTTTTTGGGTTGAAGAGTTTGCAGCCCCTTATTACGCATTTATCGATGCAGGTGTTGAAGTAACATTGGCGACACCAAGAGGAGGTCAAGCACCCATTGATCCAACAAGTACACTTGAAGACTTCCAAACTGCAGCTACTGAACGTTATGACTCTGATGATGCAGCGCAAGCTAAAATTGCTACCACACTACAGTTATCTTCGCTTAATGAAGCTGATTTTAATGGCGTGTTCTATCCTGGTGGTCATGGTCCATTATGGGATCTTACCGATAATTCCGACTCAATCACTTTGATTGAAAGCTTTCTTAACGCAGGTAAAGCTATTGCAACAGTTTGTCATGCGAGTGCAGCCTTATTAAATGTAAAACAAGCTTCTGGTGAATTTGCTATTAAAGGCAAGGCAGTAACTGGCTTTACTAACAGCGAAGAAGAAGCGGTACAATTAACAGAAGTTGTACCTTTTTTACTTGAAGACGAACTAATTAAACGTGGAGGTGAATATCAAAAAGCTGAAGATTGGCATGCCTTTGCAATAAAAGATGGTCTTATTATTACTGGTCAAAACCCAGCAAGTTCAGTATTAGCGGCTGAAAAATTACTGGATCACCTTTCAGCTTAGTTAATCGGCTTGGAATAAGAATCAGAAGAATAACCCCTGAAGCCTTAACTCAAGCTTTGTAACCATAAGGTAAGTACAATTGGCGTGCTGCATTACTTTAAACAAGTCACACGCCGCTAGATCGCCCTATAAATTAGTTCTTTACAACTGGAATGAACATGACTCAAACAACCAATATAAATCGCCAAATGGTTTTGGCATCAAGACCTTTTGGCGCGCCAACCGCTGAAAATTTTAACCTTGTAAATAGCGAGAAACCAACTCCTAAAGTAGGTGAAGTATTACTTCGTACCGTGTTTCTTTCGCTAGATCCTTATATGCGTGGGCGAATGAATGATGCTAAATCTTATGCTGACCCTGTTGCTTTAAACGCCGTAATGGTCGGTGGTAGTGTTTGTCGAGTAGAAGAGTCAAACCATAGCGATTATGCGAAAGGTGATTGGGTCGTCGCTTCTGGTGGCTGGCAAGATTACAGCGTTATCAATGGCAATGAATTACTCAAACTTGATAGTAAAATGGCTAATCCATCACATGCGTTAGGTGTATTAGGTATGCCAGGGTTAACGGCATATATGGGCTTGCTTGATATTGGTCAGCCAAAAGCGGGCGAAACGGTAGTTGTTGCTGCTGCAACAGGTGCTGTGGGCAGCTTAGTTGGCCAAATTGCCAAATTAAAAGGCTGTAAAGTAATTGGCATTGCTGGTGGCAATATCAAATGTAAATATGCTGTTGAAACGTTAGGCTTTGATTATTGTCTTGATCATAAAAGCGATGATTTAGCACAGCAATTAGCGGACGTTTGTTCATCTGGCATAGATGTTTATTTTGAAAATGTTGGCGGTAAAGTATTTGACGCTGTGATGCCATTACTAAATAGCTGTGCCCGTATTCCTGTATGTGGATTAATTTCTCAGTACAATGCCACCGAATTACCAAGTGGACCTGATAGACTATCTTTATTGATGGGCATATTATTAACTAAGCGAATAAAAGTGAAGGGTTTTATTGTCTTTGACGATTATGGTCATCGTTATGCAGAGTTTAGCCAACAAATGGTAAAATGGCTAATGGCTGGCGAGATAAAGTACAAAGAACATAGGGTTGAAGGACTTGAAAATTCAGTAAGTTCTTTTATCGGTTTATTGAAAGGTGAAAACTTCGGGAAATTAGTTGTTCGTGTAGGACCTGACGATATCACGTAAATATATTTGAAAACGAAGATAAAAACGAAGATAACATAGTGGTAATCTTCAACATCTGAATGAACAAGTACTACAAATGGAATGTATTTACCTATAATAGTTGAGAGCAGTCTTTTTTGTGGCTGCTTTTTAGCATTTGAAAGAGCCGTTTTGTGGCAGAAATCAATTATATAAACCCAACGGTAATGACTGCTATTGAACTATAGTAGCGGTTAATTGTTAACGACAGTTTGAATTTAAAAACTCTCTTGTTAGATCAATAAGCTTTGCACGACTGTTGTTGAAACTGTGATCGTCTTTGAGCAACATGTAATTTACCCTATTACCTTCTACTTTCCGCATTTCGTTCACTACAGCATCTATCTCAGCAATCGGAATGACTTCGCTGTCTGCCGGAATAAATAGGATTGGCCTATTTCCAATTTTATGGGCTTTAGGAATCAAGTTTAATTGCTCACCTTTATCTGCAAGTTCCTTAGACGAAATTTCTCCCGACCAACCTCGCAACATAAACAAGGAGTCCGCATACGATTGCCAAAGTTTCTCAATTTTTACATCGTCGCTTTTAAATGTAACGCCAATATTTGCACCATCGTATACAACACTACATCTCACTTCTGGGTTATGTAATATGCCTGCGACAGCCATATGTCCCCCCATGCTATGTCCGATGTAAGAGATTTTCTTAGTATCAATTTTAAATTTTTCAGTATTAATTGGTTTCTGTAAGAACTTGGTTACTGCAGTGACATCTTGTTCCGAACCAGAAAAAGAAAAATTTCCTTCGGCCCCCCAAGCCCCTCGATAATGAAAAAACAATATATTCCAGCCAGCATCTCGCATGGCTTGTGCTACATCTAAATTTTTCTCATTACCAGGATAACCATGTAACAATATAGCAGTTGGATGCGGTCCCTTACCTTCAGCTCCGTAATAGATTCCAGGTAAGCGTTTACCATGAGATAGCACTGTAACCTCAGTAGAGTACTTGGGGTTATCCTTTACATCCTGCTCAGGATTAGCGTAAGTACTAATAGAAATAATAAAAACTATACTCGTTATTAGGTGTCGATATTTCATGGTAATTCCCATTGGCTAGATCCATACACGTTTTCACCAAATATGGCACGTAATAGGTTAGCTTTACAAGCTCCCAAAAACTTTATCATTGATGTTTGATGTCCGGGTTATCGGATTAACAGCAGTTTTGCCTTAAATCATCGATGACCTCAATAGTGAAAAGCCGAATATTCGAGTTGATAAATCCAATCTAAAATTGATACCGTTTTGTGGTAATTAATCACAAGTTGATTTATCAATCATACTAAGGGGTAATAAGAATAATTCCCCCTTTAATACATTTATCTATAAGTTTTACATTATTAAGAACATCGAGCTAACTTTATAAGTTTTTACCACTACTTTCTGTCCTAAGAAAAGCGGATAAAACCATTAGTTTCTGATATTATCTTAAACCATAATTATAAGGCATTTGGATAACCCCTAGATATGATCACCCTATATGGAATCAACAACTGCGACACAGTCAAAAAATCTCAAAAATGGCTACAACAGCAAAACATAGATTTCACTTTTCATGACTTCAAAAAACAAGGTTTATCAGAAGAGTTATTAACTGAATTTGTTAACCTAGGTGATTGGTCTACCTTATTAAATAAACGCAGCACTACTTTTCGTCAACTACCCGATGAAATAAAAAACAATTTAACTGACGAAATAATGTTTAATGCTGTGCTTGAACATCCAACGTTATTGAAACGACCTTTACTACAAATGAATAATCAACTTCATTTGGGATTCAAAGATACACAATATCAGGAATTATTTAAGTGATTAATATTAGTGAAAACAAACACCTTACATCTACAACACTTGATGTAATAGAACTTGCTTGTGAACTGATTTCTCGACCTTCTATCACTCCTAAAGATGAAGGTTGCCAAGAACTCATTGGGCAAATATTAAACCCACTTGATTTTTCCCATGAGTCTATGATTTTTGAAGACACCACTAATTTGTGGTCAAGACGTGGTAATGTTGAACCTGTATTTTGTTTTGCTGGTCATACTGATGTAGTACCCACCGGAGACATTGCACAATGGTTTACCTCCCCATTTGAACCAACGATTCACGAGGGAAGACTTTATGGCCGTGGCGCTGCAGATATGAAAGGTTCATTAGCGGCAATGCTAGTGGCTACCACAAGGTTTGTTAACGATTATCCTAACCATAAAGGCTCCATCGCTTATTTAATTACTAGCGATGAGGAAGGTCCTTTTATTAATGGTACAACAAGAGTTATTGATACGTTAGAAGCACGCAATGAAAAAATCACTTATTGCATCGTTGGCGAACCCTCTAGCAGTAACTCTATTGGCGATGTAATTAAAAATGGTCGTCGGGGCTCTATTTCTGGTGACTTAACCATTATAGGTAAACAAGGCCATGTAGCCTACCCTGATCATGTTAGAAATCCCATTCACTTTGCCATGCCAGCATTGGCTGAGCTTAGTCAAACCCATTGGGATCATGGCAATGATTACTTTCCTGCGACTAGTTTTCAGTTATCAAACATTAATTCAGGAACTGGTGCCACGAATGTTGTACCTGGTCAGCTTAACGCGCTTTTTAACTTACGTTATAGTACCGAATTAACGGATGAAAAAATTGTAGATAAAGTTACAACTATCCTTAATAAACATCACCTAGATTATGAGCTTAAATGGACGTTTAACGGCAAACCCTTTATCACTGAGCCCGGAAAGTTTTTAAATTCTGTAAGTCAAGCGGTTGTTGAAACTACAGGAGAGATACCAGAAATATCAACGTCTGGCGGTACTTCTGACGGTCGATTTATTGCACCAACGGGAGCAGAAGTAATCGAACTTGGCCCATGTAATAGTACTATCCACCAAGTCAATGAGTGTGTTGGCTGTGATGAACTAATCAAATTAGTTGATATATATTATAAAAGCTTAGAAAAGGTATTATGTTAGGAAAACTTCAATGAGTGCGTTACTTAATTTACCAACGGCCCAACTCCTCGGTATTGACAATAGTCATATTTATTGGTTGAGCGATAAAACAGGCATTCATCAAGACATGCTTAATGCCTATCAAAAAATGCAAACTGCGGCAAAAACAGAACACCTTGATTTACACATTGCCAGTGGTTGGCGAGGTTTTGAACGTCAACTTCAACTTTGGAATAATAAATTCTTAGGGAACACGCCAATAAGGGATTTGTCCAATAATATTATCAACGTTAACCAAGTATCTGAGCTTGATAAAATTTTTTCAATCTTAGTATATTCTGCTCTTCCTGGCGCTAGCAGACATCATTGGGGCACTGATATAGATGTTTTTGCACCCAACCTTTTAGCGAAGAATACGCAATTACAACTAGAGCCTTGGGAGTACGAAATAAATGGACCCTTTTCAAGACTAAGCCAATGGCTTGAACAATATAGCCAAGAGTTTGGATTTTACTTTCCATATGACAGATACAGGGGCGGGATTGCACATGAGCCTTGGCATTTATCTTATGCCCCATTAGCTGATCACTACCAACAACAATTTAGTATAGATAGTTTAGTCTTGGCATTAGAGAATGCTAAGATTGAAGGTAAACAAATTATCATTAACCACATTGATGAAATTTATGAAAAATTCATCAAAAATATTAATAAGAGATAAGTATGAATGACTGGTTAATAATAGGCATAATTGTCGTTGTTTTTATGGTTATCATTGGTAACTTAAGCACGTTGCAGAAAAACGCTAAAACCCCTCTTAGAAAAAAGAGTTTAAATGATTTAAAAGAAACGTTGCCCAGAAGCCATAAAACAGCTCATAAACTACCAACGGTAAAACAAAAAAACTCCGATTAACGGAGTTTTATCATATCATTCAAGCTAGTTTTATTACTCACATCCATGTGAGTAATTTATTAATATTACTAATAAATATTTCTAAATGATAAACCTGGCTCCATAACAGCAAATATTCGCTCTAATGTTTCAACAGGCAGTACGTTACCTTCAGCATTATAAATCGTTAACGCTGTTTGATCAGCCATCTTTGTTAACATAAATTGATATTTGGCATCGGCGATATCAACTACAGGAGCCTCATCACCCCAAATTTTGTCCCAAACACCTATATCAGGGGTTGTAAAATCCACATAGTAAATTTTATCCGATTCATTTAAATCAGTAATTACAAAACCATGTTTTTCAAAGAAAACTGGAAGATTTGACCATAAATAATCAAAATCCATCTCAACAATATAAGCAGGTTCCGCTTGTGGGTTTTCTCCAATAGCAACCATTTGCTTGTTCGCTCTCATGATGCGAACTTCTTTTTGTTCTAAACGGTACATGTAATCAACTTGGGCAATAATTTCATTAATCATTGCCATTTCAGCACGTTGTTGATCAATTGGGTTAATTGACTTTGCACCACCTCGATTGTCTGTTTTCATGTAGTCAATTAAAGTCACTTGTAAAGAAACACTACGACCATGAGGCTTGGTTACTAATTTGTATTTAAAACGCATGCTTTCTGCATTTTCTATTGATTTAAAAATCCAACCACTCTCAACTTCCTCATGAAACCAACCTGACTCATAAGTTGTCACTTTTCCATCAACAAGATTGAGTTCGACATCAGCAGACATTAATTCATTTTTAAGTGCTAATTGAATAAACTCAACAAGGCTTCGATCTTCTAGAATTTGATCAAACCAAATAATTGAATCTTCTGAATCAGCGATTACACGAGAAGATGCAGCTACAGGTAGTACTAATGATGGCGCTCTAATATCTACATCTTTACCAATTGGGCCATTGTGATTGATATCATTAGATATTTGAAAATCACGATGTTCTTTAGGTTGATCTAAGCCCTGAGGGACAACTAATTTTTTAGCTTCTGGGGTTTGTGCATATTTAAACCCACCTACGGCACGTTTACTGTCACCACTACTACATGCTGATATAGTTAAAGCCAATAAAGAAAAAACTACTACACGACGACTCATCAATACTCCTGAAGAATACAATCTAACTTGATAAATTAAAACTCACCTAATGCAGAATAAAAGCCAAAAGATAAATATATAAATATATAAATACTGGCAACTTTGATGTAAATAAAGCCACTTAGTTCCAAAAAATTTAAAATCTTATAATAATTACCTAAATAGATATATTCGTAAAATTTAAATTAAGGAAACCACTATTTTAATTGCGCTCCATGGTACTTGGCTGATTTTACAAACACAAGGAGTCAATGACTTTTTATTTGGTATTATCGATAAATTACACATAAAACAGCCCTCCCTTATTTGTAGATATTTTTTTTTGCTTAAGATCGGGTACAATAGCGCCTCAAAAAATCATATAGGACATTTAATGTCAGAGTATTTAGTATTAACTGCTATGGGAGCTGACAGAACAGGGAGTGTTAGTGAGTTAACTAAGTTAGCCAGTAAATGTGGTTGCAATATTGTCGACAGCAGGATGGCTGTTTTTGGTTTAGAGTTTACTTTTATTATGTTGCTTAATGGCGATGCCAGAGCAATTAATCAAATAGAAGGAAAATTACCAGCTGTTGCTATCGAGTTAGAACTCATCACTATGATGAAAAGAACATCAGGCTATAAAGTCCAAGAATTAACTCAACATTATCAAGCTGAATATGCAGGTATTGATCAGCCGGGCGTTTTAAAATCGATTACCGCGTTTTTTGCTAACAGAAAAATTGATATCTCGTCTTTAAAGTCAGATATCAATCAAGAAACAAATATCATGAATGCCCATATATTATTTTCGTTGACTGAAACGGCCAGTATTGATGAATTAGAAAATGATTTTTTACAACTTTGTGAGCAAATAAATGTTCAAGGTTGTATTAAACGTGCTACATCAAACTTATTATAAATAAAGGCATAAAAACAATGGATACATTAACACTTGGCGATACAGCACCACTATTTACTTTACTTGACGAAAACAATAATGATGTAAATTTAGCTGATTATATTGGTAAAAAACAAGTACTCGTTTATTTTTACCCCAAAGCAATGACGCCTGGTTGCACAGTACAAGCTCAAGGTTTACGAGACAGTAAAAGTGAGTTAGAAGCAGCTAATACTATCGTTTTTGGTATCAGTCCAGATGAACCAAAGCGTTTAGCTAAATTTTGTCAACGTGACGAGTTAAACTTCACCCTATTATCGGATGTTGACCACAAAGTTGCTGACGATTTTGGTGTTTGGGGATTAAAGAAGTTTATGGGTAGAGAATACGACGGTATTCATCGCTTAAGTTTTTTAATTGGCTTAGACGGTAAAATTGCTCACGTATTTAATAAGTTTAAAACCAAAGATCACCACCAAGTTGTTCTAGACATTTTGAATGGTTAATTAAAACGGCCTGATTTATATAAAAACGCCACGTAATCTCGTGGCGTTTTTATACTTCAACCATTAAACTCACTGATTTCAAAGTTTATAATGTATTATCTTTACAAGACACTTTTTAAGTAACTTCCTCTACCTGTGAAGAAGACCAAGCATTAATAATCGCCTTAACTAAAGTCGCTAAAGGTATTGCAAAAAACACTCCCCAAAAGCCCCATAAACCGCCAAATAAAATAACAGCAATAATTATAGTGACAGGGTGTAAATTCACCGCTTCTGAAAATAACAACGGAACCAGCAAGTTACCATCAAGCGCTTGAATAATCCCATAAGCCAACATAACATAACCAAAATCACTAGTGACACCAAATTGAAAAAGAGCAACGAGTACAACAGGGATTGTAACAATAGTAGCCCCTACATAAGGGACAAGTACTGAAAGACCAACCAAAACGCCTAACAGCACCGCATACTGCAAGTCTAAAATAACAAAAGCAATGGTTGATGATATACCAATAACAAGAATTTCAATCAACTTCCCTCGAATATAATTGAGAATTTGCTGATTCATTTCATTACTGACTTGTGTAGCCATTCTACGCTCTTTAGGCAAAAATCGAGTAAAACTTTTCACGAGTTCATGTTTATCTTTTAAAAAGAAAAAAACCATTAAAGGTACAAGGATGAAGTAAATCATCAAAGCGACTAAATCAGATATAGAGTTTAAAGATGCTTGAAGAGCAACTTGCCCCCATTCCAAAATTTTATCATTAACTAAGTTAATGAATGTTTCTATTTGCTCGGCTTTAACAAGCTCAGGATATTGCTCAGGCAAAGTTAATAAATAAGACTGTCCTTGAGTGATCATGTGTGGAACTTCTTGTAGTAAATTACTACTTTGTCGCCATACAATAGGAAATACTCCCAAAATAGTCATCAGGGATAAACCAATAAAGCCGCTGACAACAATAACTACCGCACTCAGTCTAGATAGTCCTACCTGCATAAGTCTATGAACAGGTAAATCAAGTAAAAAAGCAATCGCTACCGCGACAAAAACGGGCATTAATAAATTGCTAAACAAATAAACAAACAAGAATGAGCAAATAAGAATAATAACTAGCGTCACTGCGTGAGGGTCTGAAAATTTCCGTTGATACCACTGACTCAAATACTTAACCATATTTTAAACTACCTGTTATTAAATAAACCTATTAGAGGGTATTAATCATAATCTGTACTACATGCTGACTGATATATTGCTCAGTAAATTGATATCCCTGCTTTGTTAACAACTTAGGGATATCTTTAATCGAGCCTTTATCACTAATTTGAATTAAAAAAGTATCTCCTTGTTTCATCTTTTTTAAAATAACGCGCATTTTCACTAAAGGTAAAGGACATTTCTCACCAGTGCCGTCATATTTGTATAACATAATAAAAACTTCGAAAATTACTTTTGTTTAATTATCTATTTTGCGACAATTGATTACAATCATTACCTAGCTTCTTTCAATAAAAAATTTATAGTGTATTCAGTAGTTAAATAATAAGGGATTAAAGTATAGATGAGTAACTTACCTGATAAACCTTCATTAAAAGAAATCACCTCTTTAAAGAAAAAGATTACTTGGGGTGATGTGCCTACAATTTATCATATGGTTTCTTCTTCTGTTGGTGATATCGAAGGAATTTTAACTCATGGCTTTGATAGTGCTTATAAACGGTTACTGAATAAAAACACATGGAATTTAGACTTACTTGATGGACACAAAGATCATTTGGGTAATATTGAAGTCAAACAAAAAGCACAAATTATGCTTCGGCATAATTATAATGATATGGGCTATGAGTTACATTGTTACCCTATTATAAATGGTGAGACTATCACTAGAACGGTCAAGAATGATCCTAGATGTCCATTTCATCACTGGTACCCAGAAAGCATGCAAATGTTATTTCGAATAAATAGTTTGGTTGCTTTTAGTATTTACTCCTACCAAAGTGGTGATGAAGCCGATATGGAACTAATTAAGCACGCTTTTATTTGTGTAGAAAACTTAATTAACATTCTAAAGGAATCTTTTGATGTTGTTGACATCAAAGGATATAACATCGCTGAGTTTTACCAAGAAATAGATAATCGCCAAGGCAATATATTATCTATGGACTCTCTTAATCAGCCAACTGAATAACTGGAATGAAATTGTTTAAAATAAAACCTTTAATACTGGCGATAACCTTAACGTTTACGGCTCCCCCATTATTTGCATTAGATACAAATAAGAATAAATTACCTGAAATTGGTGCCGCTGGCTTTAGTGTTTTATCCATTGATAAAGAACGCATAATTGGCCAAGCGATGATGAAACAATTAAGAGCTTCTCAACCAATCATCAATGATCCGGTATTAATAGAATACATAAATGATTTGGGCAATAAACTCGTTAAAAACGCCCAAGATGTCAATTACGGTTTTGAGTTCTTTATGATCAGAAACCGAGAATTAAATGCTTTTGCTTTTTTTGGTGGCCATGTTGGTATTCATAGTGGGTTAATTACAGAAGCGGATACTGAAAGTGAATTAGCCTCAGTGATCGCTCATGAAATATCTCATGTTACACAACGACACCTTGCAAGGCGATTAGAAAGCCAAAGTCAAACTCAAGCTTTATCAATGGCAGGTCTTGTTTCTGGTGTTTTATTATCTTTGGTTAACCCTACGGTAGGTATGGCTGCTCTAATGGGAAGCATGGCATTAACGCAACAAGCGAGTATTAACTACACTCGAGGCAACGAAAAGGAGGCTGACCGCGTAGGTATTTCCCTACTTTCCACCAGTGGTTTTGATCCTCAAGGTGCTCCAGATTTTTTTGGTAAAATGTCAGCAAAGTACCGCTATAAAAGTACACCTCCACCTATGTTACTTACTCATCCAATTCCAGCATCAAGAATAACTGATGCAAGGCAAAGAGCTCATAGCCTTCCCTCTCGATCTATTCCACCAAAACTCAACTTTGAATTGGCTAAGGCAAGAATCAAAGCAAGATATGAAAGCGATGCAAAAAGTAATATATCGAGGTACAGATTGCAACTTGATAAAAAGCTCTACGTGTTAAAAGAAGGAGCAGAATATGGCCTAGCACTCTCCTATTATGAAAACAGACAATATACTGCTGCTCAAGGAATTTTAGAATCGTTACTTGGCAAAGATAAAAACAATCTCTTTTATGCAGATGCCCTTAGTGATGTATATATCGCCCTTGAACAATATGAACAAGGTTTAAAAATGTGGCAACGGTTAGATTTATTAATGCCTTATAATCAGGTGGTTACTCTAAACTACGCTAGTGTATTAAAATCAGCCGAGCAATATAAAAAATCATCTCAAATTTTACAAGATTTTTTATTAGTTAAACCAGGAAACTTTATTGCCTATGATTTGTTAACTGAAATCTATAAGAAACAAGATAAACCGGCACTCATGCATAGCAGTAAAGCTGAAATTCTCGCATTGCTAGGTGCGTACAGCCCTGCGATTGATGAGCTGCACACAGGTTTTACTTTTGCAAAGAAAAAACCTTTACTGCAAAAACGAATTAAAGCAAGAATATTACAATTAAAAGCAGAAGAAGATAAACTTAAGCGCTTATAACTATATTCATAAATTATCCCTAATAAAAAGAGACAATCATGTTAACCATTTATCATAATCCTCGCTGTTCAAAAAGCAGACAAACATTACAACTCATTGAGCAAGCAAACAAAAATGTCACTATTGTTGAATATTTAAAAAGCCCACTTAATGTCGATCAGATCAAGCATCTTTTATCACTATTAAAAATATCGCCAATTGAAATGATGCGAACAAAAGAAGAAGAATTTAAAGCCTTGAGCCTTAAGCAAGCTAATGATGAACAACTTATTCAAGCGATGGCCGCACACCCTAAACTTATCGAACGCCCTATTGTTACTTGTGATAATTCTGCTGTTATAGGCAGACCACCAGAAAACGTATTAACGTTACTTTAAAACATTGTCAAAATAGTAAAATTAAAGAGAGTACAATCAATCAATGAGCAAACCACAAAGAATTTCGACCCAGAATTTAAAAGCTTTAACGTTAATAAGTTATTTTTCCTTGCTTTTATTTATGCCGTTATGGTTAATAGTTTTAAGTCCAAGTAGCGGATTATCACCTGCTCTTTCCCTTGTTATGTTTACCCTACCTTTATTATTTCCATTAAAAGGATTGATCAAAGGGAACCCATACACATATGCATGGTCTAGCTTTATAGTCATGATTTATTTTTTGCATAGCTTAACAACGCTTTGGGTATCTCCAAAAGACATGGTTTGGGCACTCATTGAATTAATACTTGCCACCATTATGTTTTTAGCTGGTAGTTACTATGCTAAATATAGAGGGCAAGAATTAGGTTTAAGTATTAGAAAGAAGAAAGACAAAAGTACTTAAATACTACTTTTCTAAAACTTCTTTAATAAATGGGATAGTGATTTTACGTTGTTCTTGGATAGAAGCTTTATCTAAGACATCTAGGGATTCAATTAAGCTGCCCATTTCACGACTTAAACGATTTAATAAAAACTTCACTACGTCGTCAGGTAATAGTAAACCTCGTTGCTGTGCTCTATACTGCAGTGCAGCAATTTTTTCTTCATCAGTTAATGATTTAACCTGCTCAGTAAACCCCCAACCTAACCTTGAGACAAGATCAGGTAACGTTATCCCAAGTTGTGTTACACTTTGGTTGCCTGTAATAATCAACAACTTATTTTGTTCTGCAAGGCGGTTATAAAGATCAAATACCGCTTGTTGCCATTGTTGATTCCCAGCAATAACATCAATGTCGTCTAAACAAACTAAATCAATGTGTTCAAGGCCATCAAGCACTTCAACAGACAGATTCTGTAATTCAGAAAAAGACAAACAAAGTGACGATTTACCAAGCAGCTCAGCATATGAACTACTGGCATGTAATAAGTGTGATTTACCAACACCTTTCACCCCGAATATGTAAAAACTGTTTGATGAGGTTACCGCAGACAAATCATTGTTGATAAAAAGTTGTAACTGTTTAACCGTTGCTAGATTGGTTGTTGATTGATAGCTTTCAAACGTTTCACCATCAGGTAGCTGAACTGACAATGCGAGTTGAGCAACCTTACTCATGGTTTATCCCAATAAAAAATAGGTACGGCATCAACAATGACTTCAGCAAGAGGATCAATATATTGCTTTAATTTATTATCCAACTTTAATGAGGATAACAAGGTCACTTTTGAACCGAGTAATTTAAGATTAAAACGACGATTACTACCTTGAGCACTCAGTAACTCAACGGAATTAACAGAAGAAAGCTCTCTTAAAAAATGAGTTAAGGCAACATATGCCCCCATTGAATCAACGTTCGCAACATCTATTATCATTTCCTGTTCAGTGTTTGCAGACAATGCATAACCTTGATAAATAACATTGGTAATATCTGACAAAGCTTTTGCTAACAACAGTTCACTGTTTTCACCATGATATTGCTGCTTAGAAGGTTGAAGAACATTAGAATTAAACAAAGTCCAGTCTAATACAACTTGTTCATTATTAGTTGAAGTATCACATAATGGTCGACAATCGGCTTGTACTTCAGATTCTGCTAATAAGCTGCTATTTGAAACCCTTATAACAACAATCGCATCAGCAGAATATCGCTGTGATGCTTTAGTAACTGGCAGTGAAAATCGTCCCCATAAATCAGTCATTGAAATATTTGTCGAGTCGGTAAAATCCATTAATGGCATAACGACAGGTAAACCTCTCGACTGTGCAACATTAGCAACAATTAGAGGATAATTAGAGTGACTAGATTCTGATAAAATTTGTCGAGACAGCTTATCTTCTTCTATTAACCATAATAATACTTGAGGTCGCAAACGTCCCCATAGCGAAAGCCCTGAGTTTTGTATTAACGTGTTTATTTTATCTTCATCAAAACTTGCTAGCAAAACAAGTGACTCACTGGCGATTGCTGGCTCGCTTGAGGTATTTTTGTTGTTTGATAATGGAAGTTGTTTAATTTCTTCTCGAGAGTAGCTGTATTGTGAAACATATAAGCGATGATTGCTCACCGCTTGTTTAATAGCATCATTTTTTAATACGCTTACCTGCCCGCCGACTTTAATAAGAACCGCTTGCATCGCTTTTTTTAAAGCAGCGTTTCGTTTACTGGGAGTTTGAGAAGAAACAGGTACTTTTGCTTGATATAAATCTTTAACTTCAATAGCACAAACAGATGCAGACAAAGAAAAAATAAAGATACAGCAAAAAACAAAACAGTTTTTAATCATATTTAATAAAAACAAGCCGGATAATCAATTTCATAGCCGTAATATTACTTGTTTTTAACCAATAATAAAAATAATTTCTTATAAAGATTTTAACCTTGGCTCTGCGCTGTTAGAATACGCCCCTTTAAATACTGTCGGTAATTTTTGAGGTTTCCCGTGAGCGAACAAAAACAGTCCCTAAGCTATAAAGATGCTGGTGTTGATATTGATGCTGGTAATGCCCTTGTTGAAAACATTAAAGGTGCGGTAAAACGTACAACTCGTCCCGAAGTTATGGGTGGTTTAGGTGGTTTTGGCTCAGTTTGCCAATTACCTACAGGTTATAAAGAACCCGTTTTAGTTGCTGGCACTGATGGTGTAGGTACTAAATTGCGTTTAGCCATTGATTTAGCTAAACACGACACCGTTGGTATTGACTTAGTAGCAATGTGTGTAAATGATTTAATTGTTCAAGGTGCTGAGCCTTTGTTCTTCTTAGATTATTACGCAACAGCTAAATTAGATGTTGATGTTGCCTCTGCTGTTGTTGAAGGCATTGCAGAAGGTTGTGTTCGCTCTGGTTGTGCATTAGTTGGCGGTGAAACAGCTGAAATGCCAGGTATGTATCACAAAGGCGATTACGACATTGCCGGTTTTTGTGTGGGTGTAGCTGAAAAATCACGTCTACTCGATGGCAGCGAAGTAACTGCTGGCGACCAAATCATCGCACTTGGCTCTTCTGGTGCCCATTCAAATGGTTACTCTCTTATACGTAAAGTATTAGAAGTTAACAATACTGATACCAATGAATTACTTAATGGTAAAAGCATTGGCGATCATTTAATTGAACCAACTAAAATTTATGTGAAATCAATATTGGCTTTACTTAAAGAAGTTAATGCACATGCTTTATGCCATATTACTGGTGGCGGTTTTTGGGAAAATATCCCACGCGTTTTACCACAAGGCGCTAAAGCTGTTATTGATGGTGGTTCATGGCAATGGCCTGAAATTTTTAACTGGCTTCAAGAAAAAGGCAACATTACTACTCATGAAATGTACCGTACCTTTAACTGTGGTGTAGGTATGATTATCGCCGTACCTGCAGACAAACTTGAACAGAGCATTGAGTTATTAAAAGCCCACGGTGAAGATGCTTGGCATATTGGCGCAATTGAAACAGCTCAAGATAACGAAGAACAAGTGATTATCAACAATACTACCGGAGCTTAATTAAGCTATGCCAGAATTTATGACAGAGTTAACGTCAAAGAAAAGTCGAATTGTTGTTTTAATTTCTGGCAGTGGTACAAATTTGCAGGCAATCATTGATGCCTGCAAATCTGACAACTTCCCTGGTGAGGTTGTTGGTGTTTTATCTAATAAAGCCGATGCCTATGGTTTAGTTAGAGCGAGTGACGAAAACATTGAAACAATTGCTTTGTCTCACAAAGATTTTGATTCGAGAGAAAACTACGATCAAGCGATGATGGCAAAAATTGATCGCTTAAAACCTGATCTTATCGTCCTTGCGGGCTTTATGAGAATATTAACAGCCGATTTTGTTAATCACTTCCAAGGTAAGTTAATCAATATCCATCCGTCGCTATTACCTAAATACCAAGGGCTAAATACCCACCAACGTGCGATTGATGCTGGTGATACTCAACACGGTGTTAGTGTACATTTTGTTACTGAAGAGCTTGATGGTGGTCCGGTAATATTACAAGCTAAAGTACCCGTTTTCCCTGAAGATACTGCTGATGATTTAGCTAAACGTGTACATGAGCAAGAACATCGTATCTATCCACTCGTGGTGAAATGGTTTGGTTTAGGCCGATTAACCATGACTAATGAAAAAGCAGTATTAGATGGTGGTAATTTACCACTTGCTGGATATGCTAATGACGAGTAGCCTTAATAAACTTTGAATAATCTACTTATCTGATTTAATAGCAGCCCTATTTCGATAAAACAAGAGAATATCAATGATTAAAAACTTTAACCGTTTAGCTTTATTAACTTGTTTTATCTGCTCTTTATCTTTTGCTCATGCCAACGAAAAAAATACCCCTGAAACATCTAATACGTTAATAGTTAAACCTTTTACCTCGACCTACAGTGTTATTCACAAATCAGATCCCGTAGGAATAGCGACAAGACAACTGAAAAAACTTGCCGATGGTAGTTTTGAATACAGCTATCACAATTATATTGAATGGCTAATTTTTTCAGATGACCGTCAAGAAACCTCTATTTTAACGGTAAATAACGATAAAGTGACTAGCTTAAGCTATCAATATAAACGTGAAGGAACAGGTAGGGATAAGTTTTATCATTGGTCATACGATCATAAAAATTCAACCGCTAAAAATATTAAGCAGGACCGTACTATCAAGGTCGATTTTTCCAACGGCCTACAAGATAAACTCAGTTATCATTTACAACACAGAATAAACTTAATCAAAGCTTATAAAGAACTTGGTTCTAGCCAAACAAAAACATTAGATAGAAACACCACTTTCTCATACCCGGTGATCAGCACTTCAGGCTCTGTAAAAAATTATGTTTATCAATATGATGGGGAGGAAGAAATTATCTTACCTTATGGCTTAGTTAAAACAATAAAGTTCAAACGTGAAATTACCGAGAAGAAACGTATAACCTATGCTTGGTTTGCACCTGAGTTAGATTTTTTATTGGTGAAACTCTATCAAATTAAAGGTGGTGTAGAGCAATTCGAAGCTCAGTTAACCTCTGTAACACTTGATGATGAAAAAACTAACCATCAAGTGATAAGTAATAAGCAGTAAAAAAACAACTTAATTACCACTTGCAATAGACTCACCTAAACAAAATAAATGCCATTGCCCTGCTTCCATTTTATGCCAATCTTCATTATCGGTTAATGGACGAGTAGCAATTATGGTCACGACATCATTTGGTGTTGTCTCTTCTTTAAAATTCACCTGCATTTCGGCATCAATCAAGTTGGCATTACCAAAAGGTGCACGACGGGTGATCCAATGTAAATTATTAGAGCAATAAACAAATAAACTTTCACCATCGGTTAAGGTTAAATTAAAAACCCCCAAGGCATTAATTTTTTTACTTAACTGGGCCACATAAGCAAATAATAGTTCCTTGTTTGGCTCTTTGTCAGCAAACTTATTATGCAGTTGATCTAGCAACCAACAAAAAGCATGTTCGCTATCAGTAGAGCCAATGGGTAAATGAAGTTTAATCGGTAATGCTTGGTCAAAGTCTTTTAATTGCCCATTATGTGCGTAAGTCCAATTTTTACCCCACATTTGACGGATAAAGGGATGAGTATTCTCTAAACATACCGCGCCAGAATTTGCTTGGCGAATATGACAAATTACCGTTTCACTCTTAATCGGGTATTCAGTAACTAATCGAGCAATGGGTGAATGAGCGCTCGGCATTGGGTCTTTAAAGCTACGACATCCCTTACCTTCGTAAAAGGTGACTCCCCAACCATCTTTGTGTGGCCCAGTATTACCACCTCTTTGCATTAAACCACTAAAACTAAAACAAATATCGGTGGGTACATTAGCACTCATAGCTAAGAGCTCGCACATAAACTAAATATCCTTTCTATAACAAGTTACTACATTGATTCACAACAGAACGAAAACGGGATAGTGTCAGTTATGGTGTTAGCTAGGAAAACATTAGGCAAATATAGGAGCTTATAGTTTTCTTAAAATTATTTTACTCTGTAATAATCCTTAAATCACTAGAAAATTTGAAAGCAGAGATGAATTTATAATTGATCAATATTTTACAGACTATGGTGATATTCTTATAGCCAAGAACAATGGCGGATTAATTTGTAAACTATTAGATAAAAAGTAGAGATTTTATTACCTACTAGTAGAAATCACCCAGCTATAAAAATGAAGTTAGAAGGCAACATTCAACTTGAAGCTTTGGTAAATCGAAGTGTAAGAATATACAAATAGGCATTGTAGCTAAGCCTAACGATGATCAGTTTATGGTCACTTCTGCCACAAAGCCGACCTTTTCTAATACCCTAAATCAACATCAAAAAAGGTCTTCAAAGATACGAAACCGGACATTAACATCAATAGTTTTTTGAGCTGTTTTTAGTGTTCAGGAGATGTTTTTCTACCTTCATCTTAATAGTAACAAAGCCAGCAAACCGGCCAGTCATAAAGTTAGATCAGGATGACTTCAAAGTGCCAAATACAGTTGATTTTGAATGGCTAATTTCACATAGATAGTTGGTGAATCAATGAAGAATAGTAACTAGTTTTTTCCTTCGTTAGAGGCGGTAAAGATTATTCTTTAATCTTTCTCAGTTTTAATGAGTACATATTAAATATTCTATTTAAATCAACTATGTCATATCGAATATTAAAACAAACAAAGGAAGCTACAAGTGAATATGAAAAATATGTACATGCTCGATATCTTATCTATACTTACGTCTTAATTTTAAGAATAATAAAATAAAGGACTATCCGTGTTAAAATTTAAAAAAATATTAATACTTACTTTTCTAACCTTCTCTGTCAGTTTTCCGCTGTTCGCCTCTACAAATACATTGCTATTACGAGAACCTGATATTAAAGGTGACACAATTGTATTTACCTATGGTCAAGAGATCTGGCAGTCAAACTTAACATCACTTCGCGCGAAAAGAATGACCAGCTTTCAAGGTCGAGCGTCAAATCCTAAATTATCCCCTGACGGAAATTGGATTGCATTCACTGGTCAGTATTCAGGAAACTTTGACGTATTCATTATTCCTGTTAATGGCGGTTCACCTAGACAATTAACATGGCACCCTGGCTCAGATGAAGTAAAGGGTTGGTCACCGGATAGTAAAAGTATTATTTTTAGCTCGGGCAGAGACAGTGCGCCAAGCTATAGAACACCACGCTTCTGGCAAGTGAATATTACTGGTAATACACCAACACCATTGCCTATGCTACGCGCGGAAACGGGTAGCATGTCACCCGATAGTAAAAACTTTGTATATCAAAAGGTAACCCCTTGGGATGATGGTTGGAGAAAGTACAGAGGAGGACAAAACAACCCTTTGCGTATTGTTAACCTAAAGAATTTAAAAGAAAAAACATTACCATGGAAAGGAGAAAAGGTAACAAACCCACAATGGAAAAATGACGGCATTTATTTCTTATCTGATGTTAATGATGTTGTTAATATTTTCCGATTTAATGAGGATAAAAAAGCCATCCAATTAACTAAGCATCAAGACTACGATGTAAAAAATTACAGTGTCGATAACGGCAAACTTATCTATGAACAACATGGTCGTTTATTCCTGCTTAAAAAGGGTAAAACACAGCAGCTAAACATTAATATTAATGCCGACTTTCCTTGGGCAAATCCACATTGGGAAGATGTTAGCGAACAAGTTGAATCTGCTAACATTTCGCCAACAGGGAAAAGGGCTATTTTTGTTGCCAGAGGGGATGTTTTTACCGCTCCAGCAAAAGATGGCGACATACGTAATATCTCAAATACTTCCGCAAGAGAATTATCAGCAAGTTGGTCTCCAGATGGGCAAGCTATTGCATGGTTTTCTGATGAAAGTGGAGAGTACCGTGTTGTTATTAGTGATCAGTACGGTAAAAAGACCAATGAAATAAAGCTAGCAGAAAAAGGTTTTTATTATGACTTAACCTGGTCGCCAAATAATAAAAAACTCTTATATACCGATCAAAAGCAACAAGTTTGGTGGGTTGATTTAGCGACTAAGAAAACAACATTAATCGACCAAGATGCAAGTGTGATCCCTGAAAAATTATCATCCCCTAAATGGTCTGCCGACAGTAACTGGATAGCTTACCTAAAAACAGAAAGCACTTTCTTACGTAATGTTTATATCTATTCATTAAAAAATAACTCTACGCATTTAGTCAGCGACAATATGGCTGATAACCTTGATTTTACTTGGGACAAAGACGGTAAATATTTATTTTTCACGGCAAGTACAGATTTTGCTAGTAAAGCACCATGGTTAGATCTAAGTATTGAGGGAAAAGCAAAAACATCTTACTCAATTTATGCCGTTATTTTATCAAACGACACGACTTCTCCAGTTGCTTTGAAACAAGTTGATGAAGAGTCTGTTAAAGAAGCTAAAGACAAATCGGATCAATCAGACAAAGAAACTAAAGATAAAGAAGATGAAAGTACGATAAAGGATATTATTATAACACTGAAAGGGCTGAGCGATCGAATAATTCCAATCCCCGGAAAATCTGCCTTGATTTCAAAACTTAATAGTATTGACAATGGATTACTATATTTAGTTGCCGAAGGAGAAAGAAAATTCACCTTAACTAAATACACTTTTGATGAACAAAAAGAAGATAGTATTGCCAAAGGTGTCAGCGAGTATTATTTAGCAAGCAATGACAAGGCACTACTTATTAAGGTTGGTAATAACTGGAAGTTGGTCGAATCAGAAAAAAAACTAGAAAAGGCTAAACCCATTAAATTAGCGTTAAACCTTTGGCTTGATCCTAAAAAAGAGTGGCGACAAAAGTTTCATGATGCTTGGCGCTTCCAACGTGATTACTTCTACGTTAAAAATATTCACGGAGCCAACTGGGATAAGATATATAAAGACTACTTACCACTGGTTGAACATGTTAATCACCCTGCCGATTTAACCTATTTATTAGATAATATTGGCGCTGAAACATCGGTAGGTCATTCCTTTACTTGGCATGGTAAGTTACCAGTAGTACCAGTGAGTCAAGTTGGGCTATTGGGCATTGATGTTGCGATTAAAGATAATCAATTTGTGATTAAAAATATTTATACCGGAGAAAAGTGGAATAACAACATCAGTAATAATGCGCCGCTAACTCACGTATTAGACAAGGTACAAGCCAACGATATTATCGTAGCGGTAGACGGCAAGGCTGTTACTGTTGATCAAAACTTTTATCAATTATTCAATGGTACTGCCAAAAAACAAACACGTTTAACTTTTGCTAAACAAGAATCACCAACAAAAACTTTTGATGTATGGGTAAAACCAACAAAATCAGAGAACTCACTTCGTCAACATGCATGGATTGAAAATAACCGTCGTTATGTTGAAAAAATATCAAAAGGACAATTAGCCTATATTTGGGTGCCAAATACTGCTACCCAAGGTCTTGAATACTTTAATCGTTACTTTTTTGCCCAAGCAGATAAAAAAGGAGCAATTATTGATGAACGATTTAATTCTGGCGGCTCTATAGCAGACTACTTTATTGATGTGCTTAATAGAAAACTTAGTGGTTATTTTAATAATCAAATGGACAGAAACTCGCCATTAACTAGCCCTGGTTCATTAATAGATGGTCCCAAAGTACTACTTATAAATGAAATGGCTGGTTCAGGTGGTGACATGTTTCCTTACTTATTTCGTTTTCACAATATTGGTAAAATAGTCGGTAAAAAGACATGGGGCGGATTAGTTGGTATATGGGGAGTTCCACCTTTTATCGACGGGGGCGGAATGACTGCTCCTAGAAGTGGTTTTTATAACATCGCTGGGAAATGGGAAGTAGAAAATGAAGGCGTGGCACCTGATGTAGATGTAGATGAAAATATTATTTCTTTCAGTAAAGGCATTGATGCCCAACTTGAAAAAGCGGTGATGGTTGCCATGAAAGATTTGAAAAAATACAAAGATCGTCGACAAAGAAAAGCGCCCAAAGATCCTGTTAGGGGTGTAAATGAGTAATACTTCCTTTTGTTAATGGGTAACCTTTCAAACTCATATTTAGATTTTATTTAAAAGTTTTAATTTGAGTTTGGGGTTACTTTAATAGTTCGCATCGAATGATGAAAGGTCAACGGCAGGAATGATCTTAAACCAGCCCCACAAACGAGCAAAAAATCTTACCTAATAGTGCCCTAAATATGCTCCTGATTTTGCAAAGGCTTAATGTCAGCTTATGGCTATTTGTTATCTTTAAATAATACCTAAACTAACGACCGTTCATGGCTAAATATCACTTTATAATCAAGCTGAGAATGGCACTAAAGTACTGATACAGAATATTGACGTAAACTGATTAATTACCTATTGTTATTATGAGGTAAATAACTTTAAACAGTGATTAATTTCGTTAAAACATGCTTTATTGGTAAAAGTTGACCTGCTATGTGCAAATAGAGCTGCATTCGTTTTAAATAATTCAAAGGAAATTCCAAATAGCATGAATAGAGTTACGGATTTCACCTCGATACTTTTCATTTTATTACTGTGCGCAGATGTAAATGCACAAGCAAAATTACAAATAATGACTGAAGAACTTGCACCTTTTCAGTTTCTTGATTCTGATAATACTCCAACAGGTGTAATGGTCGAAGTCGTTCAAGCTATAATAGATGAAGCAAATGTACCGGCATCCATTGAAGTAATTGGATGGACCAGGGCGTATCGAAAAACTTTGAAAGAAAACAACACTCTTATATTTTCAATCATGAGAACACCGGAACGAGAAAAGTTGTTCAACTGGATTGTGAAATTGTATAAAAATCGTGTATATGTTGTTAGTTTGAATAATGATATTGGATTAATTAATCCAAATAATGCAAAAGAATACACTATAGGGACTATGGCTGAAGATGTGTCTGAGGAAATGATACGTAAATTAGGTTTTGAAGATAAAAATATCACATTTGGCGCTGATTATATCCAGCTTTGGAAAATGCTTTATCATGGCCGATTCGATTTGATTTTAATGAGCGAGCAAAATCATATTCTTCAATTAAAAAAACTTGGCTACGATGTAAGCAAGTTAAAATATCATTTCGAGATAACAAACTCTATGAGTGATATGTATCTAGCGGCTAATATTAACAATGCAAAACCAACCATGGATAAATTAAAAATGGCATATAAGACTATAAAAACCAATGGAATTTATAAAAAAATATTATCAAAATGGAAGGTTCAAGTTGATGATTAAATTTAATTTTTATTATTTAACATAAAACTACAAGTTATTTTATTGTTCTTGTCTGTATATTGTAAAAGTCGACCAAAATTTGGTTTCAGATCTAATTTATCAAGTATCTCTATGGCATAGTTTGACGTTTAGAAATGATACACCCTAGGTAAGTATGTTGATATTAACCATCAAAGCACCACAAGCTAACGTCAGCTTATGGCTAGGAGCGGAATATTAGTGATCGTCACTGCTAACTTCCGCACTGCGCACAAAGTTATCATTATTAGTTTAAAAATTAATGATTACTTTAGCGTC
>Ga0209707_1000176_pt1 | contig 43566 bp, 34 predicted proteins | sample EN4Hudsemesocosm_FD_184630 | JGI IMG/M metagenome (GOLD analysis project Ga0209707, IMG submission 184630) | Methane-oxidizing microbial communities from mesocosms in the Hudson Canyon - EN4B Hudson Canyon (SPAdes) (version 2) | ecosystem: Environmental > Aquatic > Marine > Cold seeps | place... | reverse complement strand
CAATACGAGTTTCAGAAAAGAGTAATGAAATATCAACTGGGCTTAATATTGTTGCCAATTTAGAAAAACAAATTTTATTTGAAGATGAACGATTGATTGTTATTAATAAGCCTTCGGGTATGGCCGTTCATGGTGGTAGTGGATTAAGTTTTGGCTTAATCGAAGCGTTAAGAGCATTAAGGCCAGAAGCAAGAATGTTAGAACTCGTTCACCGCCTAGATCGTGATACTTCAGGCTGTCTAGTCGTCGCTAAAAAACGTTCAGCATTGCGTCATCTGCATGAACAACTGCGTAACAAAAATGTGCAAAAGTTTTATCACGCGTTAGTTAAAGGGAGTTGGCCAGCCAAACTCACTAAGGTCACAGAGTCACTAAAGAAGAATGATTTGAAATCGGGTGAGCGAGTCGTCATTGTCGATAATATTAATGGTAAAGAATCAGAAACTCGATTTAAAATTCTGCAAAACTACGAAAATGCTACTCTTGTTAGGGCTTTTCCTGTAACAGGCCGAACTCATCAAATTAGAGTGCATTGTCAAGTTAAAGGTCATGCGATTGCTTGCGATGCAAAATATGGCCATGAAGAGTTCGATGCGCAGATGAAAGAAAAAGGATTAAAACGCTTGTTTTTGCATGCTGCGAGCATTGAATTTACCCATCCTTTATCCAATGAACGTCTTAAAATAGAAGCGCCTTTGGAGCCTTCTTTAGAGAAATTACTTACAAGGTTAACTAAAAGTGCATAACTACAAATTAATTATTTTTGATTGGGACGGTACATTAATGGACTCTGTAGGCCGTATTGTTTCTTCAATGCAAGCAAGCGCAAAAGTGATTGATATTGAAGTTCCCACGTTTGATCAAGCAAAACAAATTATCGGTTTGAGCTTACCTAAAGCTATACAAGTTTTGTTTCCAAACTGTAGTGTTGAACAAGAGGCTTTGTTAGTTGAGCAATACAAACATCAGTATGTCGAAGTAGATACCACTCCAACACCGATGTTTAACCATGCGGTAAATTTATTATCAGAGCTTAAAAGTGATAATAAATTACTTGCTGTGGCAACAGGGAAAGCACGGGCTGGTTTACAACGTGTGTGGCAGGCAAGTGATACCGAACACTTTTTTCATGCTTCAAGGTGTGCAGATGAAAGTTTATCAAAGCCAGATCCTGATATGATTAATAGCCTGTTAGCTGAGCTTGATATTAAAAACCATGAAGCGGTGATGATTGGTGATACCAGCTACGATATGGAAATGGCGCAACGTGCAGGTGTTGATAGAATAGGGGTAACGTTTGGTGTTCATGACCACCAGGTTTTGTCGCAACATCAACCAAGGGCGATTGTTGACTCTTTAGTTGAGTTGCAACGCTTGCTAGTAAAATAAAGTAATTAGCCAACAAAAGTCTATTGTTCAGCTAATACATCCACTCCATGCTGTTTTAATAAGTTTACTAATTTAATTAATGGTAGGCCTATTAGCGTGTTGGGATCGTCGCCTTCAAGTTTTTTGAATAAACAAATTCCTAGACCTTCACTTTTAAAACTACCTGCACAATTATAGGGCTGTTCAGCATTCAAGTAATTTTCAATTTCACTTTGGCTTAAAGGGTTAAAATGAACAATGAAAGGCTCTACTAATGAATAGCTTTGTTTGGTTGCACTATTATATACCGACAACCCCGTATAAAAGGTAACGGCTTTATCGCTGAATTTTGTTAATTGCTTTACGCCATTTTCAAAAGTATGGGGTTTGCCTAAAATATCATTGTCACATACAGCTACTTGGTCTGAGCCAATAATTAATGCGTTGGGAAATTGATCTGCTACCGCTTGCGCTTTTTCTATTGCTAATCGTTCAACTAATGCTTGTGGGCTTTCACCAACGTGTGCTGTTTCATCAATATTTGGCTTAGCACAGTCAAAAGGTAAATTTAACTTTTCAAGCAAGGTTTTTCTAAAAGGGGAAGTAGATCCTAAAACTAATGTTTGCATATATAAGGGTTCCGATAATTGTGTCAAAAATAACCTATACTCCTATTATTGGGTTAATCTTGAGCTTTTAAACACATAGCCCTTAATTTTTTAAACAAAAAAGGCAATTTCTTTTGACACTTGCAAGCAGGCGCATTATTATGCGCGCCTTATGAAAAATCTTAAGCTTCCGATAGCAATTAATCCGACCCGTAGCGCACAACGTAGGCTTGTGTGTGAAGGTGTGTTTAAATTATCGGAAATGACTAGATTGCTTGCTGCTTGTGAAGCACGTAGCGAGCAAGTACAAGTAAAAGTAAAATTTGATGTGGATGAACGTGGTCTGACAGTAATGACAGGTACGGGCTCGGCATTAGTTGCATTTACTTGTCAGCGGTGTTCAGACGATTTTGAACAGTTACTAGAAGTTGATTTTACTTTTAGTCCTGTAAAAAATGAAGAAGCTGCTGAAGAAATTCCGTCATATTATGACGTAATACAATTAGATGAAAATGGTGAAGTGAACTTGCGTGACTTAGTGGAAGAAGAGTTAATCCTCATGATCCCATTAATTCCTAGGCATGAACTCAAAGACTGTAAAGCAACTGCTGACAGTGTTTGGGGGGAATTGCCTGAAGAGCTTGAAAAGCCAAACCCATTTGATGTTTTAAAACAACTCAAGTAGCAAATAGTCTACTTAGGGTTTTAGATAATAACCGATTTTAGGAGTAACTCATGGCAGTTCAAAAAAGCAAAAAGTCTCGCTCAAGACGTGGCATGCGCCGTTCACATGATGCAGTAACAGCAGAGCATTTATCAACTGATCCAGTATCAGGTGAAACACACCGTCGTCATCACATTACCGCTGATGGCTTCTATAAAGGTGTTAAAGTAATCAATAAATAATATTTTTAATATTATTTAAAGGTTATGACTAGTTTAACTATTTCGTTAGACATTATGGGGGGCGATCAAGGCCCCCATATTACTATTCCTTCCGCCATAATGGCAGTGAAGCATTCCTCTGATTTACATCTTATTCTTTGTGGTAATGAACAACTCATTATTAAAGAACTCACTAAGCTAAACTTTTTCCCTCATCCACAGCTAGCTATTTATCCAACAACTGAAGTTGTTGAAATGGATGATAAACCTTCTGTTGCCATGCGCGCAAAAAAAGATTCATCAATGCGAAAAGCGCTAGATCTTGTTAAAGAAGGTAAGGCGCAAGCCTGTGTGAGTGCAGGTAATACAGGGGCGTTGTTTTCAATAGCTCATTATGTGTTAAAGACTATTCCCGGTGTTGATAGACCGGCATTAATTTCGTCTTTACCAACCCACGATAAAGACAAGCATGTTTTTATGCTTGATTTAGGAGCGAATGTTTTCTGTGACTCAACGGTACTTTATCAGTTTTCCATCATGGGATCGGTGATGGCCGAATATGTTGATGAAATTGAGAGGCCTCGAGTAGCGTTATTGAATATGGGCGTTGAAGATATAAAGGGCAGTGATCATATTAAGCAAACAGCTTTACAGTTAACTGCGAATAAAGATATCAATTATGTTGGCTTTATTGAAGGTAGTGATATTTTTTCAAATAAAGCTGATGTGATCGTTTGTGATGGTTTTGTTGGTAATGTAGCGCTTAAAACGTGTGAAGGCGTTGCTCGATTAGTTTATGAAAAATCTAAAGCTTTTTTTCAGCAAAATGGTCAATACAATTTTTTTGCCAAAATACTGGGTGTTTTGTTAAAACCAACATTAAAAAAACTCTTCAAATCCCTGAACCCCGACCAGTATAATGGCGCAAGTTTGATAGGATTGCGTGGCATAGTGGTTAAAAGTCATGGTAATGCAAATTCAAAAGCTTTTTATGCTGCAATTATAGAAGCGGCAAAAGAGGTTGAGCGACAAATTCCAGAAAGAATTAAAGCAAAACTGGAATCTCATTAACTCACTTCGTGACTTATGTAATACGTTCATATTTGAAAAACATAATTAAGAAAATAAATTAGGTAATAAAATGCAAAATAAATTAGCTTTTGTTTTCCCTGGTCAGGGCTCACAAACGGTTGGCATGTTAAGTGATTACGCGGACAATGAAATTGTTCAGAATACTTTTTCTCAAGCATCTAAAGCGCTTGGTTACGACCTTTGGCAATTAATTGCTCAAGGTCCTAGTGATAAACTCAATCAAACACATCACACACAACCAGCTTTACTTACAGCAAGTGTTGCTATATGGCGATTATGGCAGGCTGAATCTTCAAAATTACCCAGTGTTATTGCCGGGCATAGCTTAGGTGAATATTCTGCATTAGTTTGTGCTGATGTCATTAGTCTAGAAGAAGCTGTTGTTTTGGTAGAGAAACGCGGAAAGTTTATGCAAGCCTCTGTACCTGAAGGTGTAGGTGCTATGGCTGCGATTATTGGTTTAGATAACCAAAGTATTATTAATTCATGTCAGCAAGCTCAAAATGATGAAGTTGTTGCAGCAGTGAACTTTAACTCACCTGGTCAAGTGGTCATTGCAGGTCATAAAGCCGCTGTTGAAAGAGCCGGGTTATTATGTAAAGAGGCAGGAGCCAAAAGGGTATTGCCATTACCTGTCAGTGTGCCATCACATTGTGCTTTGATGAAAGATGCTGCAGATAAGCTAGCATTAGCACTTGAAAGTATTACCTTTAATCCCCCGAGAATAGCAATAGTTAATAATGTTGATGTTGCCATTGAAACATCAAGTGATGCCATTAAAACTGCATTAATTAAACAACTCTATAGTCCTGTTCGTTGGAGTGAAACTATCAATAAACTTGCAAGTGATGGTATAGAAGAAGTTGTTGAAGCGGGTCCAGGCAAAGTTTTACAAGGTTTAATTAAACGCATTGATAAGTCAATTACTTGTATATCTGTTAATAATTCAGACTCGTTGGCCAAAGCCCTCGAAGTATTTAAATAGGAAAGAATATGTTCTCATTAGATGGAAAGGTAGTATTAGTGACCGGCGCTAGTCGTGGTATTGGTAAAGCAATCGCGTCTCAACTTAAAACTCTTGGTGCAACCGTAATTGGTACGGCAACATCAGAGCACGGAGCAGAGAAAATTAGTGAGTATTTAGGGGCAGGTAATGGTTTAGTACTAAACGTTACTAATGACGACTCTATTTCACAATTGTTCTCAACAATTAAAGATAATCATGGTTCAGTTGATATCCTAGTTAATAATGCTGGTATAACTCGTGATAACTTGTTTATGCGCATGAAGACTGAGGAGTGGGATGACATTATTGATACCAATCTTTCATCAGTATTTAAAGTCAGTAAAGCTGCTATTCGTCCTATGATGAAAAAAAGAACTGGTCGCATTATCAATATCGGCTCAGTTGTTGGTTCTATGGGTAATGCTGGTCAAGTAAACTATGCAACGTCTAAAGCAGGTCTTTTAGGGTTTACTAAATCGTTAGCAAGAGAAGTGGCTTCTCGTGGCATTACTGTTAATACAGTTGCCCCTGGGTTTATCGATACTGATATGACACAAACACTTACAGATGAGCAAAAAGAAGGCATTTTTTCACAAGTTCCTGCTAACCGCTTAGGAAAACCGGAAGAAATTGCTAGTGCCGTTTCCTTTTTAGCATCAGATGCCGCTGCTTATATCACTGGTGAAACATTACATGTTAATGGTGGTATGTATATGGTCTAAGCCTTTATTCTTAAGGGTTTTGTACTTTTATTTAGATAAAATTAACGACGTCAACAGGTTAGACCAGTAAAAAAAGTAAAATTAGATACTTGCATGGCGACGCGTTGGCGAATACACTACACGCAATTTGAAAAAATGCACTTTCGAGTAAAGGAAATAAAATGAGTACAATTGAAGAACGCGTAAAAAAAATCACTATCGAACAACTAGGTGTAAGCGAAGCAGAAGTTAAAATTAACTCTTCATTCGTTGATGATCTTGGTGCTGATTCTTTAGATACAGTTGAATTAGTTATGGCGTTAGAAGAAGAATTTGATACTGAAATTCCTGATGAAGATGCTGAAAAAATTACTACAGTTCAAGCAGCAATCGATTACGTTACTGCTAACCAGTAATTAATCAATTTAAGCGCGTGTAACAACGTACTGCTTAAACATGTAAATAGGGCGGTATTACTTATATTTCTTAATATAATGTAACCGCCTTTTTTTATAAGATAAATCTCATCAAAGCAGGTTAGTGTTTTGACGATTTTAATCAACTTTAAATTTTATCACAGGCAAACCTTCTTATGAGACGTGTTGTAGTTACTGGCTTAGGTATGCTCAGCCCTTTGGGTAATGATCCAGAAACCACTTGGCAAAATTTGCTTTTAGGCAAAAGTGGTATCAGTAATATTGATTATTTTGATACTTCAGAATACCCAACAACTTTTGCTGGTTTGATTAAAGATTTTAATGCACAAGATTATATGGAAAGAAAAGAAGCCAAAAAAATGGATCTTTTTATTCAGTATGGCGTTGCTGCAGGCGCACAAGCCTTTAAAGATTCTGGTTTAGAAATTAACGAAGAGAATGCTCACCGTATAGGTGTTGCTGTTGGTGCAGGAATAGGCGGCTTAGGTTTAATTGAAGCTGGCTATGATAAAATGCTTAAAACCAGCCCTCGTAAATTATCACCTTTTTTTGTGCCTTCAACCATTATCAATATGATTGCTGGCCATTTATCAATAATGTTTGGTCTTAAAGGGCCTAATATATCCATTGTTACCGCTTGTACTAGTGGCGTTCATAACATAGGTCATGCGGCTAGAATGATTGCTTATGGCGATGCTGATGCGATTGTAGCTGGTGGGGCAGAAAAAGCATCAACTCAGCTAGGTATGGGCGGCTTTGGTGCTGCTCGTGCGTTATCTACACGTAATGATGCACCAGAACAAGCCTCACGGCCATGGGACAAAGACCGAGATGGTTTTGTCTTAGGTGATGGCGCAGGTGTTCTTGTTGTTGAAGAATATGAACATGCTAAAGCTCGTGGTGCAAAAATATATGCCGAACTCGTTGGTTTTGGTATGAGTGGTGATGCATACCATATGACATCGCCACCTGCTGATGGAGCCGGTGCAGCACTTGCTATGAAAAATGCAATTAACGATGCTAAAGTAGACCTTAATCAAATTGGCTATATCAATGCACATGGCACATCTACTCCTGCTGGAGATATTGCTGAAACTAATGCGGTAAAGTCAGTATTTGGCGATCAGGCATACAACGTGATGATGGGATCTACAAAATCAATGACCGGTCATCTGTTGGGCGCTGCGGGTGCGGTTGAAGCTATCTTTAGTATCCAAGCCTTAGTAAATAATGTTGTGCCACCAACAATTAATTTAGATAACCCTGATGAAGGTTGTGACCTAGATTATATTGCCGGTAGTGCTCGAGATGTTAATTTAGAATATGCATTATGTAATTCATTTGGTTTTGGCGGCACAAACGGCTCGTTAATTTTTAAACGCATTTAATTACATGACTATTTTTAAGTTGATTTTAACTTGAAATAAAAATCAACACTTCCAGCCTGAATACTACTCTTAGTTTTCAGGCTTTATTATATTTGAGGCACCACAATGCTGTATTGTTCTATTAATGGTAAACAAACCAATCAGCTATCAGTGAAAAATCGTGGTTTCTCATATGGCGATGGTCTATTTACCACCGGAAAAATTAGTCATGGTAATATAGAAATGTTACCGCTACATATTAACCGTTTAAGTGAAGGCTGTATAAAACTGAAAATCGAACAGCCAAATATGATTGAACTAAGTGAAGAGCTAAAAGAAGTTTCGCGCTCTTATAGCAAAGCGGTAATAAAAGTAGTTATTACCGCAGGTGAAGGTGGTCGAGGCTATTCTCGTGTTGGCACAAGTTCGCCATCGGTTATTATCAGTGTTTCGGCATTTCCTGAGCATTATGACCAATGGCAACAAGAGGGTATCAATCTTGGTGTAAGTTCATTACAGCTTGGTATTAATCCGATGTTGTCAGGTTTAAAGCACCTTAATCGTTTAGAGCAAGTACTTATCAGACAAGACCTAGACAATAGGATTGAAGATGATGTAGTCGTGACCAATGTCAATGGCCATATTATTGAAACCAGCTGTGCTAATTTATTCTGGCTTATTGATGGACAGCTTTATACTCCCAACATTAATCATTCTGGTGTTGCAGGGCTAGTAAGAGATAATGTTTTAGCTAATATGCCTAATGTCACTCTTGGTGACTTTGTTTTAACTGATGTTGAGCAGGCGCAAGCAATGTTTATTTGTAATTCTGTCATGGGTATAGTGCCGGTAAAAACATTTAATGGTAAGCTATTATCACTTGAAAAATTATCAGGTATTCAATTAGTAAAATAAATTCACGCGACTTAATCATTTAGGATTGTAGCTGTTGTTAAAAAAAATATTGTTCACCTTGTTTTTATCCGTTGCTCTATTCGTTGCTAGTTTTTTCTACTTACTTGAAAAAAACATGAATCAACCGATTCAGCTCAATAAACCAACTTTAGTGACTGTTAAATCTGGAGTGTCATTGTCTTCATTTTCAAAAAAGTTAGTTGATAAAGGTTGGATTGATAATCGGTTTTGGTTAAGAGCTTATGCACGAATTTACCCTGAATACTCTTACATTAAAACGGGTACATTTAATCTGTTACCTCATATCACTGTTAAGAATTTATTATGGCAATTAGTTGATGGCAAAGAGCACCAATTTAGCATTACATTTGTTGAAGGCTCTACTTTTAAACAGTGGTTACAACAGTTAGCCAAACAGCCTAACTTATCTCATCAACTAACTCATATGCCGATTGACGAGATATCTCAGTTGCTTGATATAGAACAGGCTAACCCTGAGGGGTGGTTTTTTCCTGAAACCTACGCGTATACACTAGGAACCTCTGATGTCGCTATTTTAAAATGGGCACATAAAAAAATGAAAAACAAACTTGCGTCGCAATGGGAAACTCGTGATGTTGGCTTACCCTACGAGAGTGCTTATCAAGCGTTGATAATGGCGTCGATCATTGAAAAAGAAACCAGTTATGTTGCTGAGCAACCACTCATATCTTCTGTTTTTATCAACCGTTTACGAACAAGAATGCGCCTTCAAACAGATCCAACCATTATCTATGGTCTAGGTGAACGTTATCAAGGTGATATTACTCGAGCCCACAAACGAGAAAAAACAGCTTATAATACTTATCGAATAAATGGTCTACCCCCTACACCTATTGCTATGACAGGGCTGTCAGCCCTCAAAGCAACGTTAAATCCTGCTACGAGTGATTACTTATACTTTGTAAGTGATGGTGAAGGTAAACATGTTTTTAGTAAAAATTTGGCTGAGCATAATATTGCAGTTCAGCAGTACTTGGAAAAATATAAAAAACAAAACAGTTTAAATAAAAAGTAATAAGAGTAGGTATATGTCAAAAGGTAAATTTATTGTTGTTGAGGGGATGGAAGGTGCTGGTAAGTCTTCCGCTATTACTGTTATTGAACAAGTTTTAAATCAACATAACATCAAGTTTATTAATACTCGCGAGCCTGGAGGTACACCTTTAGCCGAGTCATTAAGAGAAATAGTAAAGTCAGCCGCACATCAAGAAAAATTAACTGATGAAACCGAGCTACTACTGATGTATGCAAGTCGTAGTCAATTACTTGAAAATAGAATCTTTCCCGCTTTAAAAGCAGGAGAATGGGTTATTGGCGACCGTCATGATTTAAGTTCTCGTGCATACCAAGGTGGAGGGCGGCAACTTGACGAGCAATTAATTGAAACAATTTCGAAAGTTACTTTAAAAGGCTTTAAACCAGACTTAACACTATATCTAGATGTTTCTCCTAAACTTGGCTTATCTAGAGCCAGTGCACGAGGTGAGCTTGATAGAATAGAATTAGAACAGTTTGAGTTTTTTGAACGAGTACATGATAAATACTGTCAATTAGCTGAGGCCGATGATGATATAGTCTCTATTGATTCAGCTCAAGAAATGAATAAAGTTCATGATGATATACGCCATGCACTCGAATCTTTTTTAACAGCATTGTAATTTATTAAATAGCCGCATATCTAAGTTCAAAAGACTAAATAACGTATTAGGTAAAAATTGATGAAACCATGGTTAACCGAGCAGAAAATGTTGTTATCAAGGCAAATAATTGATAACCGGCTACCGCATGCTATGTTGTTTAGTGGCGTTGCTGGCTCAGGTAAACTAGAACTAGCACAATGGTTAATCCAAGTTTTACTCTGCCAACATCCAATTAAAAATTCTGAAAGTCACTTATTGAAATCTTGTCGACAATGCAAAACTTGTCAGCTATATCAAAGTCAAACATACCCAGATCATATTATTGTCAGTAGCCAAACAAAAAGCATTGGTGTAGATGAAGTTAGGTTAGTCAGTCGATTTCTAGAAAAAAAATCCCATATTGGTATTAACAAGACAGTCTTAATTCCTATGGCCGAAAAAATGACAGTATCAGCAGCAAATGCATTATTGAAAACTTTAGAGGAGCCTACTGATAATAGTGTGATTGTATTGTTAAGCTGTGATGCAGATAGTTTATTACCAACAATTATTAGCCGAAGCCGATTAATTAATCTTAGGCCTCCAGTAGGTAATGCATTACTTGATGGGTTGGTAAAAAATGGTGAAATTAACTCAGTGCCCGATATTAATGAACACTTTATAAATTTGACGCATTTACCTGAATTAAGCGACAAAAAAACGCAACAACAGTTTCTTGATTTTCAAGAAAAGCTATTTATCTATTTAGCTTATCAGCAAGGTCAAACATTGGTATTGAAAACATTAGTAGATGAGCCTTCAGCGCTACGCTGGCTTGAAACAATCACGGTTAACTTAATGCGAGTAAATTATGATTGGTTGGCTGCATCTAAACTCAATGATGATCTTAGGCAAAGACTTGAGCAAAAGTTAAAGCCTGATACACTTTGGAAAATATACCAAGTTATCGTCAACAGTAATAAGCAAATGAAGTCATATAGCCAAGTTAATAACCAATTTGTAATGGAAAAATTACTCATTGATATTAGTGAACTTACACTAAGTGCTAGTTAACTGATTAAAATTTAAATCGATACGTGAAAGGATAACCATGAAAAAATTATATATCGAATTTTCAACAGATAGAGATTTATATTTATCTTATATGCCATTTTTAAAAGAAGGTGGCTTATTTATTAGATCATCTCAGACCATTGAATTAGGAACAGAAGTTGAGCTAGAAGTTTTATTACCAGACTCTTTAGAACAATCTCTTGTTAAGGGGGTTGTTTGCTGGTTAACGCCTGTTGGGGCTCAAAACGGTACACCACCAGGGATTGGTATTAGTTTTGTTGATGATCCTGATAAAATACGCTATCAAATCGAAAAAGCCATTGCCAGACATTTAAACTCATCAGACCCTACATTAACGATGTAATGACGATTATAATCACATCAATTTTTTGGAGAACCCTAGTTGTTTATTGACTCCCATTGCCATTTAGATCGTCTAGATTTAGCTGGCTTCGATCATAATTTGGATAATGTTTTACAAGCGGCAAAAGATGCCAAAGTCACTGAGCTCTTATGCGTAAGTGTTACATTGCAAGACTTTGAATCCATGGTTGAAAAAACGAAGAAGTATAATAATGTCACTCTTTCTTGCGGTACTCATCCGTTAAACCAAGAAGATAAAGTAGATGAAGAGAAATTACTGACATTAGCTCAACACCCCAATGTGATTGCAGTAGGCGAAACTGGCTTGGATTATTTTTATGCGCCAGAGACAAAAGAGCTTCAATTAGACTCATTTGTAAAACATGTACGCGTTGCTAAAAAGTTAAATAAACCATTAATAATTCACACTCGAGATGCTCAAGAAGATACTTTAGCTATCTTGCGTGATGAAGGCGCAGCTCAAGTGGGTGGAATACTCCATTGTTTTACCGAAAGTTGGGAAATGGCTGAGCAAGCGATAGCGATGGGTTTTTACATTTCCTTTTCAGGCATAGTGACATTCAAAAATGCCAGTGCACTTAGAGAAGTCGCAAAAAAAGTACCTGACAATAGATTTTTGATTGAAACTGATGCGCCTTATTTAGCTCCAGTTCCTCATCGGGGTAAACAAAACCAACCTGCTTATGTTGTAGAGGTAGCCAAACACCTTGCTAGTATTCGAGGTCAGTCTTTAGAAACGATTGCGAAGTTATCTACTGATAATTTTAAACGACTATTTCCTCATAAACTTTCTCGATAAAGTTAAGTTGGTCCTATAAAAAAAATGGCCCGAAACTGTTGCCAATTTCGGGCTCAAGGGTTGGTTCAAGGGGTGAACCGTGCGCTAATTACCAAGGAATGTGCGAGCATTTAATTGGATAAATCAACTTTGTATAAGTAAGTGTAGTGCAAACTTATTTTATTGCGAATGTTATTTGATTATATTTGTATCTCTTTGATAATGCTGGCTATTTTTCTGTGTGTTATGTTTGAATAGTAGGGCGGCTATGTGTTTTGTTCACTGATTGTGCACTTGATATACACAAGTTACTAACAGTTGGTTTTATGTGCTAATAACTTCTTTTACATTGTCTATTAACTTGCTATCGTAATTTTAAATAGTTTACTCATAAGAATGATAATTACGTGTTAAATCGTCTCTGGATCAGTTTTTTCTTTATCGCCTTTATCTCTTCACTTTACCAGTGGCTCTTTTTAGGGAATAGCCAAATTTTTGAACAGTTGGTCGGATCCATTTTTTCAATGTCGAAAGTGACTGTTGATATTTCAATTGGTTTAATTGGTATATTAAGTTTTTGGCTTGGTATGATGAAAATTGCTGATCAGGCAGGGATTATAGATAAAATTGCACAATGGTTATCACCTTTATTTTCACAGCTAATGCCTGAGGTGCCAAAAGGTCATCCAGCTATTGGCTCTATTACCATGAATTTATCGGCAAACTTTTTGGGACTAGATAATGCAGCTACGCCTCTTGGTCTTAAAGCTATGCAAGACTTACAGTCTATTAACCCCAACAAAGAAACAGCTAGTAACGCACAAATTCTGTTTCTGGTTTTAAATACTTCTTCTGTTACTTTGATTCCTATAGCGGTATTTGTTTATCGTGCCCAGCAAGGGGCGGTAAATCCTACCGATGTTTTTGTGCCCATTTTATTAGCAACGACAGCTTCTACTCTCGTAGGTTTACTTTCTGTCGCTGTATTTCAAAAGATTAATTTATTTCATAAAACTGTTTTACTCTATCTTGTTAGTGCAATGGCTTTTGTTACGGCTTTGGTAGTGTATTTCGCTCAACTTTCTGCACAGTTACTAGCTGAACAATCTTCTTTAATGGGCAATCTACTTATCTTTTCAGTATTAATTAGCTTTATCTTTATTGCTATGCGCCGAAAAGTTATTGTTTATGACGCTTTCATTGAAGGAGCAAAACAAGGTTTTGATGTCAGCATTAAGTTAATACCCTACTTACTCGCGATGTTATGCGCTATTGGTGTTTTTAGATCCAGTGGGGCATTAAACTTCATTGTCGACAATATTCGTTTTATGGTGGCATGGTTGGGTTTAGACACTAGATTTGTCGACGCATTACCTACAGCTTTTATGAATCCTCTAAGTGGCTCTGGCGCTAGAGCTATGATGATTGAAACGATGAATACGCATGGTGCAGACTCATTTGCTGGACGATTAGCATCTACTATTCAAGGTTCAACAGAAACAACTTTTTATGTTTTAGCTGTTTATTTCGGCTCTGTTGGTATTAAACACAGTCGTCATGCAATCACTTGTGGACTACTTGCCGATCTAGGTGGTATTTGCGCAGCTATTGGCGTTTGTTATTGGTTCTTTGGTTAAATCACTGTTATTACAACTAACCTCTTTTTATTGTCGACAATTAGCCTTTAGTCTACTTGACAATTTGTTTTTATCCGCTAATATTCCATTCAAATACTGAAAGTGTCGACAATGTCGTGCTTTTATCATGTTACAACCAATTAAGTGGCTTAGAATGGCATTGAATAACCCAACACTTGAAACTCCAGTTACCACAGCAGACAAAGTTTTTGATTCAATGTTACATGCCATTGTTGAGGGCAAAATTCCAGCAGGCAGTAAAATCAGTGAGCCTGAGCTTGCTAAACAGTATGAAATCAGTCGCTCAACCCTTCGAGAAGCGCTTAATCGATTAGAAAAATGTCACCTTATTGAGCGCAAGCCCAATGTCGGCTCACGTGTTGTTGAGTGTACGGTAGAAAGTCTATTAGAAATTTATGTTGTTCGTGAGTCGTTAGAAGGTATGGCATGCAGACAAGCCGCTATTCATATGACAGATGAAGAAATTGTCGATATGCAAAGCATGTTAAAGCAACATGCAACTTCTCAAGCCTTAAAAGATGGTGTTGCCTATTACCAAGAAGAGGGGGATTTGGATTTTCACTATAAAGTTATTTTAGGTAGCCACAATAAACAATTGATAAACATTTTATGTGGTCAGTTGTACCACCTTGTTCGCATGTATCGTATTCAGTTTGGTATGAATAGCCCTAGAGCTACTCGTGCATTTGATGAACATTCTCGCATTATTGATGCCATTGCCGATCGCGATGGTGAATTAGCCGAATTGTTGATGCGTCGCCATATTGCGGCGTCACGTAAAAATATAGAAAAGAAAATTGCCATGCTTAACAGTGACAGCTGATAAACATAGGACAAATCATTTAATTAAATATTACCAAGAGAGGAAACGTTTATGTCGGTTTCATTATCACCTGGTGCTAAATTTCGTTTAGCACTTCAAAACAACAAACCTTTACAAGTGGTTGGTACCATTAATGCCTATTGCGCAATGATGGCCGAGCAGTTGGGCCACCAAGCTATTTATTTATCTGGCGGCGGTGTTGCTAATGCTTCATACGGCTTACCTGATTTAGGCATGACCTCTCTTAATGATGTCATTGCCGATGTTCAACGTATCACATCGGCATCTTCTCTACCTTTGTTAGTCGATATTGATACTGGTTGGGGCGGTGCATTTAACATTGCCAAAACAGTTCGTGATATGGAAAAAGCCGGTGCAGCAGCTGTTCATCTCGAAGATCAAGTTGCACAAAAACGATGTGGCCATCGTCCCAATAAAGAAATCGTATCTACAGAAGAGATGGTTGACAGAATTCGTGCCGCAGTTGATGCCCGTATCAATAAGGACTTCTTTATTATGGCGCGAACTGATTCTTTTGCTCAAGAAGGTTTAGAAGCCGCTCTTGAACGTGCAAAAGCTTATGTTGCTGCTGGCGCTGATGGTATTTTTGCTGAAGCAGTGAAAACTGAAGAACATTACCGTGCATTTACCCAAGCATTAGATGTTCCTGTTCTTGCCAATATTACTGAATTTGGTCAAACCGAACTGTGGAATAAAGAGCAATTAGGGGAGTGGGGTTGTGCGATGGTGCTTTATCCTCTTTCAGCATTTCGCGCAATGAATAAAGCCGCAGAGTCTGTTTATAAAACTTTACTGGCTGATGGCGATCAAAAAGCAGAAATTGATAATATGCAAACTCGTATGGACTTATACGAATACCTTGGTTACCACGATTATGAACAAAAATTAGATTCCCTTTTTGCCGAAGGAAAAAATAAATAGCTATTAACGCTAAAGGCAAAAACAAACATTAAAATTGTCGTTTAAACGATAAAATATACAAGAATATGAGGAAAGAATAATGAGTGATAAAAAAATTGGTGGTGCAGGTCTTCGTGGTCAAAGTGCAGGTGAGACAGCGCTTTGTACTGTTGGACAATCTGGCAGTGGTTTAACTTATTGTGGTTATGATATTGCTGATTTAGCCGAAAATTCAACATTTGAAGAAGTGGCTTATTTACTGTTTAACGGTGAATTACCTAATGAGAAAGAACTTGCGACCTATAAAACTGAATTAGCGAGTATGCGAGATATACCACAAGCTTTGAAAGAAGTCTTAAAGCTTATTCCAAAAGATGCTCATCCAATGGATGTTATGCGTACGGGTTGTTCATTTTTAGGTAATGTTGAGCCAGAAAATGATTTCTCAAAGCAAAATGAATCGGCAAACCGTTTGTTAGCCGCATTTCCTGCCATTATGTGTTACTGGTATAAATTTTCACACGACGGCGTAGAAATTGATTGTATTACCAATGAAGCTTCGCTTGGCGGTCACTTCTTGCGTTTATTAAATGGTGAAAGTCCTTCTGTGCAACATGAACGTGTTATGGATGTGTCACTTATTTTATACGCAGAGCATGAATTTAACGCTTCAACCTTTACCGCGCGTGTATGTGCGTCAACGCTATCTGATATGTACTCTTGTATTACTGCAGCTATTGGTACTTTGCGTGGTCCACTTCACGGTGGTGCTAACGAAGCGGCGATGGATATGATTCAACAGTTTTCATCACCAAGCGATGCTAAAGAAAAAATGGCTGGCATGCTTGAGCGTAAAGAAAAAATCATGGGCTTTGGTCATGCAATCTACCGCACTTCTGATCCACGTAATGTTATTATAAAAGCTTGGTCTGAAAAATTAGCCCAAGAAAACGGCGATAGCTTACTCTATGACATCTCTGTTGCTTGTGAAGAGTACATGTGGGATACCAAAAAATTATTTTGTAACGCTGATTTCTTCCATGCATCAACTTATAACTATATGGGAATTCCAACAAAATTATTTACGCCAATTTTTGTATGTTCACGTTTAACGGGTTGGGCAGCGCACGTAATGGAACAACGCTCTAATAACCGTATTATCCGTCCAAGTGCTGATTATACTGGCAGTAAGCCACGTACTGTTACGCCAATAGCACAAAGATAAACAACAGATTCGAGTATCGAGTTGCTCAGAGCCGTTCGATACTCTTTACTCGTAAGTCGAGACACATATTATGAATTATGATTACCGCAAGCCGCTTCCGGGCGCTAATATAGATTTCTTTGATACGCGTGAAGCGGTTGAAGCAATTACCCCTGGCAGTTACGCAAAGTTACCCTACACATCACGAGTATTAGCTGAACAATTGGTACGAAAGTGTGCTCCAGAAATACTTACCGATTCATTAAAGCAACTGATCGACGTTAAGCAAGAGCTTGATTTTCCTTGGTATCCTGCTCGTGTTGTTTGTCATGATATTTTAGGTCAAACCGCATTAGTTGATCTTGCGGGTCTTCGTGATGCAATTGCTGAGCAAGGTGGTGATCCTGCAAAAGTTAACCCTGTTGTGCCAACTCAATTAATTGTTGACCATTCTCTAGCAGTAGAAGCACCAGGATTTGATCCTGATGCGTTTAACAAAAACCGGGCGATTGAAGACCGTCGTAATAAAGACCGTTTTCACTTTATTGAGTGGACAAAAACAGCCTTTAAAAATGTTGATGTAATTCCTGCTGGTAACGGCATTATGCACCAAATCAACTTGGAAAAAATGTCACCCGTAATTCAATCTCGTGACGGTGTTGCTTTCCCTGATACTTGTGTTGGTACTGACTCCCATACACCTCACGTTGACGCTTTAGGTGTTATCGCAATTGGTGTAGGTGGTTTAGAAGCTGAAACAGTTATGTTGGGACGTCCATCTATGATGCGCTTACCTGATATTATTGGTGTAAAACTTGTGGGTAAACGCGCGCCAGGTATTACAGCAACAGATATGGTACTGGCGATTACTGAATTTTTACGTAACCAAAAAGTTGTCTCTTCTTATTTAGAGTTCTTCGGTGAAGGTACTAAAGACCTTACTATTGGTGATAGAGCAACTATTTCAAACATGACACCTGAATATGGGGCATCTGCGGGCATGTTCTATATCGATCAACAAACGATTGATTATTTAAAACTTACAGGACGTGAACCAGAGCAAGTAAAACTTGTTGAAACATACGCAAAACACACTGGTTTATGGGCAAGCGATTTAGTTGAAGCACAATACCCACGTGTTATTGAATTTGATTTATCAACAGTATGTCGTAACTTAGCTGGGCCATCTAATCCACACCGACGTTTAGCGACAGCAGACCTTGCCGCTAAAAATATTGCCAAAGACTTAGCTGTTTGTAAAGCGCAAGAAGCTAATGGTGAAATGCCAGATGGCGCGGTAATTATAGCCGCTATTACTTCTTGTACTAATACTTCTAATCCTCGCAACGTTGTAGCGGCAGGTTTAATCGCAAAACGTGCCAATGAGTTAGGGTTAGTGCGTAAGCCTTGGGTGAAATCTTCATTTGCTCCAGGTTCAAAAGTGGCAAAGCTTTATCTAGAAGAAGCAGGTTTACTCTCTGAAATGGAGAAACTAGGCTTTGGCATTGTTGGTTATGCATGCACAACGTGTAATGGTATGTCGGGTGCATTGGATCCAAAAATACAACAAGAAATCATCGACAGAGATTTATACTCAACAGCCGTATTATCAGGTAATCGTAACTTTGATGGTCGTATTCATCCACATGCCAAACAAGCTTTTTTAGCATCACCACCTCTAGTTGTTGCTTACGCACTTGCAGGTACAATACGTTTTGATATTGAAAAAGATATACTTGGTCAAGACCAACATGGAAATGATATTACCTTGAAAGACATCTGGCCATCAGATGAAGAAATTGATGCAATTGTTAAATCAGCCGTTAAACCTGAGCAATTTAAGAAAATTTACAATCCGATGTTTGATTTAGGCGCATTTGAGCCTGCTGAAAGTCCGTTATACGATTGGGATGTTACCAGTACTTATATTCGCCGTCCTCCCTATTGGGAAGGTGCTTTAGCGGGTGAACGTACCATGAAAGGTATGCGTCCTTTAGCTGTGCTAGGCGACAACATCACTACCGATCATTTATCACCGTCAAACGCTATTCAGCTCAATAGTGCTTCAGGTGCTTACCTTGATAAAATGGGCTTGCCTCATGAAGATTTTAATTCATACGCAACACACCGTGGCGATCATGAAACTACACAACGCGCAACGTTTGCAAACCCTAAATTGTTTAATGAAATGTGTAGGGATGAAAACGGCGAAGTTAAACAAGGCTCACTTACCCGTATTGAACCTGAAGGGACTGAGTCTCGAATGTGGGAAGCTATCGAAACTTACATGGAACGAAAACAGCCATTAATCATCATCGCTGGTGCAGATTACGGTCAAGGTTCATCACGTGATTGGGCAGCAAAAGGTGTTCGCTTAGCGGGTGTTGAAGTTATTGTTTCACAAGGTTTTGAGCGTATTCATCGTACTAATTTAGTTGGTATGGGTGTATTACCATTAGAATTTGTTAATGGCGAGACTCGCCATACTTATAATATTGATGGTAGTGAAACATACGATGTCGTAGGTCAAACTTCTCCGGGTGCTGCAATGACTGTTGTTATGACACGCAGCAATGGTGACGTTGTTGAAATTCCAGTGAAGTGTCGTTTAGATACCGCTGAAGAAGTTTCAGTTTACGATGGTGGTGGGGTTCTTCAAAAGTTCGCCACCGATTTCTTGGAATCTAATTCTTAAATGGTCTTTTAGTCTAATTTCTACGTTGGAAGTGCTCATGTACACTCGTACATTCAGCACTTCTGCTTTGAACTAGAGCTTAATTCCTGCTTCAAGAAAATAGACTAACAATGATGAATTCAATTGATTTTTAAAACGGCACACCTTCTTAAAATTAATGTGCCACTTTTAGTAAAAAGATTTAAAAGGAGAGAGCAGTGGCTTTCGAACCTCAAGTGAAAATCCCAGCAGTATACATGCGCGGCGGTACATCAAAAGGTGTATTTTTTAATTTAACTGATTTACCAGAGCGATGTCAGGTGGCAGGTTCAGCGCGAGACAATATGCTTTTACGAGTGATTGGTAGTCCAGATCCTTACGGTAAACAAACTGACGGCATGGGCGGTGCTACATCAAGTACCAGTAAAACGGTAATTTTAGCGAAAAGCGAAGTTGCGGATCACGATATTGATTATTTATTTGGCCAAGTTGCTATTGATAAGGCATTTGTTGATTGGTCTGGAAACTGCGGAAACTTAACGGCAGCTGTAGGCTCTTTTGCTATAAGCCAGGGGTTAGTTGATAACTCTCGCGTACCAGAAAATGGGATTTGTGTCGTTAGAATTTGGCAGCAAAACATTTCAAAAACTATTATTGCTCATGTACCAATTACCAACGGTGAAGTTCAAGAAACGGGTAGTTTTGAACTCGATGGCGTGACTTTTCCTGCTGCTGAGGTTGCTGTGGAATTCTTATCACCAGGTGCTGGTGGGGCAATGTTTCCAACAGGTAATTTAGTGGACAATCTAGACGTTCCTGGTGTTGGGGGTTTTAAAGTAACTATGATTAATGCAGGTATCCCTACTATTTTTCTAAATGCCGAAGATATTGGTTATATTGGAACTGAATTGCAAGATGCTATTAATAATGATGAAGCAGCTCTAGAAAAATTTGAGGCCATTCGTGCATATGGGGCTGTGAAGATGGGCTTGATTAAGGATGTTGGTGAAGCAAAAGCACGGCAACATACACCTAAAGTTGCTTTTGTTTCACCTGGCCAAGATTATTTAACTTCGAGTGATAAAGAAATTAAAGCCGATGAAATAGACTTACATGTTCGAGCTCTATCAATGGGGAAACTTCATCATGCCATGATGGGTACGGCTGCCGTTGCAATTGGTGCGGCTGCTGCAGTACCGAATACTCTAGTTAACCTTGCTGCAGGAGGGGGGACTCGAGATTCTGTTACTTTTGGTCATCCTTCTGGTATTTTAAAAGTGGGAGCGCAAGCTAATCAAGAAGCTGGTGATTGGACCGTTGTTAAAGCTTCAATGAGTCGAAGTGCTCGTGTTTTGATGGAAGGCTGGGTAAGAATACCAAGTAATTCGTTTTAGCTTTATCTTAGTCATAATATATTGTAATAAAAAACCTGAGTAGCAATACTCAGGTTTTTTTTCATTTCCAGTTAAAAATTGGCTAATAATGCTTTAATTTCTTAGGTTAAAAGGGTATGTTATGCGTTTTTGACTATGGTCATAATGCATTAATGAGTTTGGTTGAATGAATAAAGCAGAGTTTTATCAAGATTTACAAGCACAAGTGTCGGCATTAATTGCTGGGGAACAAGATGTTATTGCTAATATGGCAAATATCAGTGCGTTATTATTTGATGCTTTAGAATTAGTAAACTGGGTTGGTTTTTATCGTGTGTTAGACGAACAACTTGTTTTAGGTCCTTTTCAGGGAAAAGTCGCTTGTATTCGAATACCTCTCGGTAAAGGGGTTTGTGGTACTGCAGCAGAAACGGGCACAACTCAACGCATTGCTGATGTTCATCAATTTTCCGGACATATTGCCTGTGATGCTATGAGTAATGCTGAACTTGTTGTACCTGTAATGGTAGATGGTAAAGTGATTGCCGTATTAGACATTGATAGCATTAGCTTTGATCGCTTTGATGAGCAAGATCAACAAGGCATTGAAACGATAGTTAAACACCTTGAGGCTTGCATGGTATAATGAAAGAATTTGTAGTTATACACGATTTTCTTGTATCAGAAGCCGTTGTTGGTGACTGGGATGGACAAGAAGAAATCGTTGCTGAAAAAGTAAACGAAATTTATCATACCTTGTATGATTTAGCTGAAGAAGACATCTCGGTAGATGAGCTAACTCAGTTATTAGACTTGGTATGGGATACATGGATTGGGCAAGATGTTTTACCTGATTTAGAAACGGATGATATTTACGGCTGGTGCAAAAATGTACTGGAAAATCGTGAGCAGCATCTTCAAAATGAAAATTAATTAAACAGTAAAAGTTGTATTTATGGAAACTAAACGAATTAGTAGTAAAGAAATTATCGCCTATTTAGCTGAAAAATTCCCTGCGTGTTTTTCTATTGAAGGAGTGGCAAAACCTTTAAAAATAGGTATATTTCAAGAATTAGCAACAGAGCTTGCTGAAGATGAAAAAGTAAGTAAAACCCGCTTAAGGCAAGCACTTCGACATTACACGAGCAGTTGGCGTTATTTAAAGTCAATTAAATCAGGTAGTTTCAGAATTGATTTAGCTGGCGAAAATGCTGAAGCAATTGATGATGCTCAAGCTGAGTACGCGCTTAAAACACTAAAAGAAAGCCAAGAAAAATTTGGTAACAAAAAGGCTACAGACAAAAACGGACAAAAGCAGTATAAAGGAACTAACAAAAGTTCTGAAAATGCTAACCGTGATAAAGCTTCTGCCGATACCGAAAAGCGTAAAGCGAAGTTTAAATCGGTTAAGTCAACTAAGCCTGCGGCTGTTAAAAAAGAAGTTAAGCCGCTTAAGGCAGTAGAATCGTCTACAATTAAAGTTAGTCAGAAAGTAAGAGTTAAATTAGGTAATGCACCTATGAACGCAACGATTACAGAAATTTCTGGCAAGGACATTAGTGTTCAACTTGATTCTGGTATGGTTGTTAAAACTCAGATCCAAAATATATATTCTGAATAATATGGAGTAAATGCATGCAAAAATTTTGTCGTATCGCGCTTGCCGTTTCTTTTTCTCTCACAAGCATTTCACTGTTTGCTTTCGAAAGTACCGATAAGCTTGACTCTCTTCCTGTTCTCGAACCTGAAAGTCAACACACTACTGCCAGTAAGCGAATAACGGCAAGATTTACACGAGACCATTATAAATTGATCAAAGTGGATGATGCATTATCAGAAGAAGTATTTGATCGCTTCGTTAAACAGCTTGATTATGCAAGAAATGTATTTCTAGCATCTGATATCGATGATATCGAAAAATATCGTGATGAATTTGATACGGTTATAACCCGTGGTAAATTATCTGCAGCGTATGACATTTATAATTTGAATTTGCAGCGTCGTTTGCAACGTTACCAATATGCTTTAAGTTTATTAGATTTAGATGCAAAAGAAGGGGAGGCAGCAAAAAGTCCTTTCGATTTCACTAAAGATGAAATTTATAACTATGATCGTGAAAATGCAACATGGCCTGCAAGTGAAGCTGAGCTTAATGAACTTTGGCGTTTAAAAGTCAAATCAGATTCATTAAATTTAACTTTGACTGGTAAAGAATGGCCTAAGGTAAAAGAAGTTTTAGGTAAACGCTATCAATATGCGATAAAAAGATTAAAACAAAGCGAAAGTGAAGATGTTTTTCAAACATTAATGAATAGTTTTGCTCGTGTTGTAGAACCTCACACTTCTTATTTATCGCCTCGTAATGCTGAACGTTTTCAAATGGAAATGAATTTATCCCTTGAAGGTATTGGTGCTGTACTTAGAGCAGAGGAAGATTATACCGTTATTCAAAGTGTAGTTTCAGGCGGTCCAGCAGATAAATCTAATGAACTAGGACCTAAAGATCGCATCGTTGGTGTATCACAAGGCGAAAAAGATTTTGTTGATGTTATTGGCTGGCGGTTAGATGATGTTGTTGATCTAATAAAAGGTCCAAAAGGTACTCAAGTTAGATTACAAGTTTTATCAGGTGAATCTGAAGATGCATCTAGCACTAAAATCGTTTCAATTATTCGCGATACCATTATTTTAGAAGACCGAGCAGCTAAATCTGAAATTTATTTTGAAACACCAGGTGATGAAAATAGCAAAAAACTTGGAGTAATTAATATTCCGAGTTTTTACAATCATCTTTCACGTGATGTTAAGAAAGAGATTGAGACGCTTAAAGAGGCAAGTGTTGAAGGTATTATCATTGACCTACGCGGCAATGGTGGTGGCTCCTTACCTGAGGCAACAGCATTAACTGGTTTGTTTATTGATAAAGGTCCTGTCGTTCAAATCAGAGACGGTGCGAATCGAGTACAAGTTAATAGTGATAAAGATGGTTACAGCTATTACTCAGGTCCTCTAACGGTGATGGTTGATCGTTATAGCGCATCAGCTTCTGAAATATTTGCTGCTGCTATTCAAGATTATGGCAGAGGCGTTATTGTTGGTGAGCATACTTTTGGTAAAGGTACTGTGCAGCAACATAGAGGTTTAGGTCGTGTATATGACTTATTTGAAAACCCATTAGGTAGTATCCAATTTACTATCGCTAAATTTTACCGTATTAACGGTGGTAGTACTCAACATCGCGGTGTATTACCTGATATTGCTTTTCCTACAGCCGTAAACCCTGAAGACTGGGGGGAGAGTAAAGAAGAAAACGCACTACCTTGGGATCAAATTGCTAGAGCAAAATATACCGAGTTAGGCGATTTGACTGCTGACTTATCGTACTTAGAATCTTTACATCAAGAACGAATTAAAACTAACCAAGAATTTAATTATTTGTTAGAAGATATTAGTATTTATAAAGCTAAAAAAGATGATAAAACCATTTCTCTTAACATTAATACTCGAAAAGAGGAACGTGAAGAACGTAAAGTTAAACGTTTGGCAAGGGCAAATGAGCGCTTAGTTAACTTAGGTAAAGAGAAAATAACCTCAATTGATGACTTACCTGAAGATTTAGAAGAGATAGATCCTTTTTTAGATGAAACCGCGAAAATTACATTTGATTTAGTTTCTTTAGGTAAAGTAGCTAAAAAATAAAAGTTGAGTTTTCTGCTTAATTAAACCGCAATTTATTGCGGTTTTTTTATGCCAGTTTTTTGGTTATATTCATAGTTCATGCATAGATATTTAAAGTTCAGCAAAACAGGTGGGTATTTATTGCTTGATCTAAAATAAATAGCTTGCACTATTGCTTAACACTGGGCATTTTATTACCAGAAAAGGTGGAATAAGTTAACTTCATCTCATAATAATTAAAATGAAAAGGTTTAAATACAAGAATGACAGAATTAAGTGGTGCTAAGTCACCTAGTATGAGTGATGCATTCATACCTCTTATTGCATTAATCATAATGTTAGCAACAGCAGTCACGTATTTTGGTGATAATTCCTCGTTTGGACCTAACCAAATAGCATTATTATTTGCGATGGGAATAGCCATCATTATTGGCCTTAAAAATGGGTATTCTTGGGGTGGCATTGAAAAAGCGATAATCAATGGCATTTCAATATCATTAGGTGCTATTTTAATTTTATTAACTGTTGGTGCACTGATCGGTACTTGGTTGCTTTCGGGTACAGTACCAACGATGGTTTATTATGGTTTACAAATAATTGACCCTAGTTGGTTTTACGCTGCTACTTGTTTAGTTTGTGGTGTTGTGGCCATGAGTATTGGTAGTTCTTGGACAACTGCAGCAACCGTTGGTGTGGCTTTTATTGGTATTGGTAATGGCTTTGAAATGTCTACATCCGTAACGGCTGGAGCCGTTATTTCAGGCGCTTACTTTGGTGATAAGTTATCACCTTTGTCTGAAACAACTAATCTGGCGCCTGCTGTTGCAGGTAGTGAATTGTTTTCTCATATTCGCTATATGTTATGGACAACAATACCTTCAATCTCTATTGCCCTAATTTTATTTTTGATTATTGGCTTTAATCACTCTTCAGAAAATGTTGGTAGTACTGATTCCATCGAGACATTAACCCAGACTTTAGAGTCTACTTATAATATTACCGTTCTAAATTTAATTCCTTTAATTGTATTGTTGGTTTTGGCTTTTAAGAAGATGCCAGCATTTCCAGCTGTAGCTATTGGTGCTATTGTCGGAGCTATATGGGCCGGTATTTTTCAGCAAGAGTTAATTCTAACTATGGCTTCAGAAATTGCCCAAAGTGCTGCTTATGATAGTGCAATTTCCCAAGGTTTAGATGTTAAAGCAGCTATGGCCGCAGGAGTTACTGGTTCTGCCTTAGCAATTGAACATTCATTTTCTTCTAATTTAACGATCATTTGGACATCATTTTTCGATGGAGTAGTCGTAAATACTGGTAACAGTGAAATTGATGAACTATTGAGCCGAGGCGGCATGTCAGGCATGTTAAATACTATTTGGTTGGTGATGTGTGCTTTAAGCTTTGGTGCAGTATTAGAGCATCTTGGCATGTTGAGAAAGTTTGTTGATTCTATATTAAAAGCGGCAAAATCCACAGGGAGTCTAATTGCCAGCACCGTGGCAACTTGCATAGGAACAAACTTAATAACGGCTGATCAATATATGGCTATTGTTATGCCTGGCAGAATGTACAAAGAAGAATATGCCCGCAGAGGATTAGACCCTGTTGTTTTAAGTCGAACCCTAGAGGACTCAGGAACGATTACTTCACCATTAATTCCTTGGAATACTTGTGGTGCATTTATGTTTGGTGCATTAGCTTTAACGTCGTACGATTATATTTTTTATTGTTTCTTTAATTTAATTAATCCAATATTAGCTGTTGTTTATGGCTTTGCAGGCTTTAAAATTAAAAAACTAGTAGAAAATACTTAAATATAGAATATTTAATAATTATTCAAAATATCATTAGCCTGCTAAATTCACTATTAGCAGGCTTTTTTAATCAATGAAAAAACATCTACAAAGTACATTTTCATCAATAACACATTGGACATTTAATGACAGACTTTAAAACACTCTACTTAACCGATTATCAATCACCTGAATTTTCCATTGAATCTGTAGATTTAACATTTGAACTGTCGGACAATAAAACAATAGTAACGAGCATTTTAAATATAAAGAGAGTAGGGAATAATAAGTCTTCTTTGTTACTTAATGGCCAACAATTACAACTTATTCGTCTTGAATTAAATAACACTGAGATGGCTCCAGAAAATTATCTTGTCAATGATGAATACCTTGAGGTGAATACCTCTGAAGATAATTTTACATTAATGGTAGTAACTGAAGTTGCCCCTGTTGATAATACCTCTTTAGAAGGTTTATATAAATCAGGCGATGCTTTTTGTACTCAATGTGAGGCAGAGGGTTTTAGGCGTATTACTTATTATTTAGACCGCCCTGATATTATGGCCATTTTTACTTGTAAAATAATTGCAGATAAAAAACATTTCCCTTCTCTATTGTCTAACGGTAATAAAATTGATTCAGGCGATTTAGCTAATGGAAAACATTTTGTTCAATGGCATGACCCTTTCCCTAAACCGTGTTACCTATTTGCTTTGGTTGCTGGAAATTTTGACTTACTCGCTGATAGTTTTATTACTATGTCAGGTAGAGAGGTTGCTCTAGAAATTTATGTCGATAAAGGTAACTTGAGTAAAACTGAACATGCCATGCAGGCGTTGAAGAACTCAATGCGTTGGGATGAAGAAACATTTTCCCTTGAGTACGATCTTGATATTTATATGATTGTGGCGGTCGATTTTTTCAATATGGGGGCAATGGAAAATAAAGGCTTGAATGTATTTAACAGTAAATTCGTTCTAGCAGATGAGAAAAGTGCAACTGATATTGATTATTTTAATATTGAGGCTGTTATCGGTCATGAATACTTTCATAACTGGACCGGTAATAGAGTCACTTGCCGTGATTGGTTTCAGTTAAGCTTGAAGGAGGGCTTGACCGTATTTAGGGATCAACAATTTAGTGCAGATTTGAATAGTACAACCGTTACTCGAATTAGAAATGTTCGCCACCTAAGAGCATTACAGTTTGCCGAAGATGCAGGACCAATGTCACACCCGATCAGACCCGAAAAAGTAGTAGAGATGAATAACTTCTATACGTTAACAGTATATGAGAAAGGAGCTGAAGTTATTCGTATGATCCATACATTACTTGACAGTGACGGGTTTAATGCCGGGATGGCGTTATACTTTAAACGCTTCGATGGCCAAGCAGTTACCTGTGATGATTTTGTCGATGCGATGGCAGATGCTTCTGGAGTAGATTTAACACAATTTAAACGTTGGTACAGCCAATCAGGTACACCATTATTGACTGTTTCAAAATCATTTGATAAACAGTCAGGGAAATTTTCATTAACTATTTCTCAAAATAATAGTAAAGAAAATTTGCCTTTGCATCTACCTATAAATATTGAGTTGATTAACGATAAAGATCAATCAAGTGAATCTCATCTATTAGAGCTTACTGACACTAAGAAAACTTGGCTGTTTGATTCACTTAATAAAGAGCCAACTGTTGCATTCTTAGCTGGATTTTCAGCACCAGTAAATGTAGATTTTACTCAAACAGACGAAGAACTCAGTATTATCATTACTCATGCTACTGATGGCTTTTGTCGTTGGGATGCTGGACAAAAATTAATGATAAATTATATTAAAAAATTAACACAGGATATTAATATATATCTTCCAATTGATTTGCTTGATATTTTTCGTAGCATTTTAATGTCAAACAATGGTATTGGTTGCAATGTTGATAATGCCTTTATTGCTGAACAGTTGATTTTACCAACATTTGATGAAGTCTCTGCATTAATTGATGAAGTTGATCCTATTGAATTATTAACAGCTCTAGAAAAATTAAAGCTATTTATAGTTCATGGCTTAGAGGCTGAGTTTCTCAATTGTTATCATCGTTGCTCTGAGTTGTTATCTAATGAAATTAAAGAGGAAGTCGCAACTAGGGCATTAAAAAATACGTGCCTGTCTTATCTTGCACTTTTACCTGATCATATAAATTTAGTTGAATCACAATTTAACTGTGCTACTAATATGACGGATACACTTGCAGCCATACAATCTTCTGCATCAAACAACCTCGTTTGTTTTGAGTCTCAAATGAAGTCTTTTGAGCAACTATGGTCTGAAACAGGACTGGTGATGGATAAATGGTTCATACTCAATGCCAGTTTGTCGAGTGAACTGATTTTTGACCTGTTAGCGTCGCTCCTAAAACATCCTTTATTTAGTTTAAAAAACCCGAACAGAGCTCGATCACTTATTGGTGCATTCACCGCACATAACCCAAGATACTTTCATTGTATAACCGGTAGAGGCTATCAGTTTCTTGCAAAGCAAGTAGCGTTACTTAACTCAATTAACCCTCAGGTAGCTTCTCGGCTAATTACACCATTAATTCAATACAAAAGTGTGGATAAACAAAGGCAGCACTTAATGAAAGTTGAATTAATTAAGTTAAAAGCCCTGAAAGGTCTATCAAAAGATTTACAAGAAAAACTCGATGCGGCAATATCTTAATGCCAAATTATGAAGTTGGGGTTATGAAAGTAGAACTGTGAAATATTATTTTTTTATTAAAATGAGCAATGCGGAATATCTGCCTTATTATAAAGGACAGTTACATTCAATAGTCGTTACTTCTACAACAGGGGTAAGGGTTCAATTTCCAGCTATGCACCTAAGGAAATACTTAACATCACTTGGTATAGACGGCTTTTTTTGCATGGAAACCAAAAATAATAAATTTTTATCATTGGATAAATTGACGGTTTAGAGCTTTTGCTTTAAACAGTGGTCAGACCATTATTTTTTTGCTGTGGTCTGTCCACATCCCTCATCGTAGCGTGCAAATCTTCTTTTTCTGGTTTCGTTTTAAACGTGTGTTTTAAACAAGGGGTGTAACCAGCATTTTTATTGTTCACAAGTCATTAAAACACTGAGCCCACACAATTGTTATTTAGTCTTGCGCCCTAGGTAAAATGATGCAATTATTGTTTTATCCACATTGTGGGAAGTTAAATAACAAATTAATAATAATAGTTTAAAAAATAATATACTTTGTTTAAATCTGGGGAGAGAATAAATGAAACGAAGCCCTCGCGATAAGTTTTATAAAAAACCATTAGCGGTAAGTATTACTGCTGCGCTTATGGCTTTTGCGTCGAGTAATGTCTTAGCAAAGAATTTTGAAGTAGGGAATTTTGATATCAGTTTTGATTCAACATTTTCTGTTGGCTCTAGTTGGCGTGTAGAAAATCGAAACTGGGATGACAACATTGGTAAGTCAAATAACTTAAATAATGGTTTTGATTTTAGCCAGTACAATGCAGCACTTAATGCAACGCCTATTAACACAACTATATGGAATGGTGCAGGCGCATATTCAAATAATGGTGATAATGGCAATTTGAACTTTGATGCAGGTGAAGCTTTCTCTCAAATTTTCAAAGGCACTCATGAATTAGATATTCGATATAACAATATAGGTGTTTTTGTTCGTGGCATGTATTATTACGATAATGCCATGATGAATAGTGATAGAGACTGGACCAACCCTATTTCTGGGCAAGTTAACGACCCTTGTGATAATAAAGACGCTAAAGAAGTAGTTTGTCAAGATGTGCGGTTACTTGATGCCTTTATCTATGGTGATTTTGATTTAGGCGAAATGCCGCTTTCTGTACGTGTTGGTAATCAAATTATTAGCTGGGGTGAAAGTACATTAATTTCTCATGGTATTAGCGAATTAAACCCTGTTGATGTTGCACGCTTAAAAGCCCCTGGTGCTGAATTGAAAGAAGCTTTCATTCCGTTTGGCGCTGTTTGGGCATCATTAGGTATTACTGAAAATTTTAATGTTGAAGCTTTTTATCAATACAGTTGGGAAAAAACAATTCTTCCACCACCAGGTAGTTATTTCTCTACAAATGATTTTGCTGGAGATGGTGGTTCAAATAACTTAGTTCAATTAGGTTTTTCTGGTAATCCAGATATCGATGTTACAACGTTACTTGCTGGTTTAAATCAAATTGGTGATTTAGCTCGGACTGGTAACCCCATAGCCGGAGAAGCATACCTAGCATATCCTACAAAAGTAACTCTTAGAGCTCCTGGTTCACAGGCAGCCAATGAGCCTGATGATGGTGGCCAATATGGTTTGCGTCTTTCATGGTATCTACCAGAGTTGAACGATACTGAATTAAGTCTTTATTACATGAATTATCATAGTCGCCGCCCTATATTTGCAGGGCAAACAGCTGATTTTACTGCTGAAAGTATTGGTAAAGATGTGACATACCTTGCGATGAACCCTAATATCACTGAACAAGATATGTATGATAATTTGTCTTCATTCTCTCAAGTTAAATTACAGTATCCAGAAGACATTAAGCTTTACGGTTTAAGCTTTAATACCACTGTAGGCACTACCGCTTTAGCTGGTGAAATTAGTTACCGTCAAGATGAACCACTTCAAATTGACGATGTGGAATTACTATTTGCTGCAATGCCCCAACAGCTAGCTAACAGTGTTCCTGATTACGAATTTTTTGAAGGTATTTCACAACTAAATGATGAAAATGGTCAACCTTTTGGTCCTGGCGTTACAGCAGATGGTTACATATTATCTGACACAGTACAGGCACAGATGACGTTAACTCATTTATGGGGCCCGAGCTTCGGTGCAGCCCAATTTGTTACTTTGTTAGAAATTGGCGGTATTAACATCAATGATATGCCAGAACAAAGTGACTTACGTTTAAATGGTCCGGGTACAGATAGGAATGGCGGTATAGCTTCTGCTCCAGGTCTTGAAATGATTGTTCAAGACGGTGTTGAAACGAATCCATTTCCAACAGATTTTGCTTGGGGTTATCGTGTTATAGCCAAATTAGAATATACCAACGTATTTTCTGGAATTAATATAAATCCAAGAGTTGTTTTCTCTCATGATGTTGATGGTATAACTCCAGACCCGTTATTCTTGTTTGTTGAAGATCGTAAATCTGTTGCTTTAGGTATTAATTTTGATTACCAAAGCCGCTGGTCTGCTGATTTTAGTTATAACGCTTTCTTTGATGGTGTTGGTACAACTAATCGCATATCTGATCGTGACTTTGTTTCGTTTAGTATTTCATATTCTATCTAAAGGCATTAACTATGAAAAATATTACAATGTTATCGCTGGCTATAACGCTAGCACTATCAGCAAGTGGCAATGCCTTTGCTAAAACTACCTCTGCAGAAGCTGCAAAACTAGATGCAGAACTGACGCCCATGGGTGGAACAAGAGCAGGAAACGCTGATGGCTCTATTCCAAAATGGACCGGTGGTATAACATCTGCTCCTGCAGGATATACCGCTGGTGATCATCATCCTGATCCTTATTCAACAGATAAAGTTAGTTATCAAATTACAGCAAAAAATGTTGCAGAATATAAAGATATTCTTACTCCTGGGCAAGTGAAGTTGTTTGAAACTTACCCAGAGACCTTTAGCATGAATGTCTATCAAACTCGTCGTTCTGCTTCATATCCAGAGCATGTTTATCAAGCCGTTAAAGCTAATGCAACACGTTCAGAATTAGTTGAAGGTGGTAATGGTATTAAACAAGCGGCAATAGGGATTCCATTTCCTATTCCAAAAACAGGTTTAGAAGCTATTTGGAATCATACGCTTCGCTACCGTGGCGAAGCTGTAGTTCGTCAAGGCGGACAAGCGGCACCAACGAAAGGTGGCGATTATACTTTCATTGGTTTTGATGATCAGTTAATGATTCCTTATAGCGTAAAGGATACCGCTCCAGAGACTTTAGAAAAAACGAATATATTGTTTAAGTTTAAGCAAAAAGTTACTGAACCAGCACGTTTATCAGGTACCGCACTATTAGTTCATGAAACAATGGACCAAATCAAAACCCCACGCCAAGCTTGGACATACAATACGGGTCAACGTCGTGTACGTCGTGCACCAAATGTTGCTTATGATGCCCCAGGTACTGGTTCAGATGGTTTAAGGCTAACTGATGACTTTGATATGTATAACGGTGCTCCTGACCGTTATACATGGACATTAAAAGGGAAAAAAGAGCTATTAATCCCTTATAATGATTATAAATTGCATAGTGATAAAGTGAGTTATAGCGACATCTTACAACCAGGTCACATTAATCCTGAGTTAGTTCGTTATGAGAAGCATCGTGTTTGGGTTGTTGAGGCCAATTTAAAAGAAGGTACTCGACATACTTATAAAAAACGTGTTTTCTATATAGATGAAGACAGTTGGCAAGTTGCTGTTACTGATATTTATGACAATAGAGATGAACTTTATCGTGTTGGAGTTGCTCATGGTATTAATTACTATGAAGTTCCTGCTCAATGGTCTACTCTTGAAGTATTCCATGATTTACAATCACGTCGTTATATTGCTATGGGTCTTGATAACGAATCGAAAATGTACGACTTTTCGGTTGAGTTAAAAGACAAAAATTTTACACCTTCTGCATTAAGGCGAGAAGGGCGTAGATAATAACTAGTAAATGTATAAACGGCTGGCTTATGTCAGCCGTTTTTGTGTAGGAGTTTTGTTTTAGATGTTTTTTTGACCAGGTATTTTAATCGCGCGATTTATTTTTATTTTTATTTATATATAAAGTTTTTGTTTTTATTTCATCTCATCAATTAAAGAGTGTGCTCATTTATGAAGCCAATATTTTCTTTTATTTTTAGTTTATTTGTTTGCTTGTCCATCAGCGCAAATGCTGAAACTTCTCCATCAATTAATGCATCACTAGCATCCCAATCATTACTCTTAGATATTACCCTAGCGGATGAATCTAGAATAGTTGCTGTTGGGGAAAGAGGACATATTTTAACATCAATTGATGCCACTACTTGGCAACAAGCGAATGTACCTATTCAATCAACTCTTACGAGTGTTTATTTTCTTAATGGATTATTAGGATGGGCCGTAGGGCATGATGCTAGCATTTTGCATACCTTTGATGGTGGTAATAATTGGCATATACAACAGTATTTGCCCTCACTTGAAAAACCCTTGCTTGATATTGTATTTAAAGATAAAGATAACGGTATAGCCATAGGTGCTTATGGTCAGTTCTTTCGTACGATTGATGGCGGAAAAAATTGGTTTTTTGAATTTCATGAAGAATTTTTATTAGCGGAAGATGCAGAGTACCTTAATGAGCTAAAATTAGAAGATGAAGAAGTCTACTTAGATGAAAGAGCGAGTATTTTACCTCATTTTAATCGCTTATTTCGAGATGGTAGAACTTTATACATGGTTGGTGAAATCGGGTTAATCGCTAAAAGTAATGATTTTGGAAAAAGTTGGCATGCATTTGATGAAATATACCAAGGCTCTTTTTTTGATGCCACACGTACTCAAGAAGGTACTTTATTAATCGCGGGCCTTCGCGGTAATGTGTTTAGAAGTTTAAAAAATGGCATGTCTTGGAAAAAAATTCAGACAGGCACTACAAGCTCAATAAATAGTATTGTATTAGGCGAGAATGGATATATTTATTTATTAGGTAACAATGGCGTATTTTTAATTAGTAAAGATGATGGAAAGTCTTTTATATCTCGAACACAAGATGATGGTAAACCTCTTATTGCAGGTGTTTGGTTTAACGGCAAAATTATTGCTGTCTCAGATGTTGGTATTAAAACGGTTACCACACTAGTTTCCACTATAACTTCGGGAATAAATTAATAAGATGAATATAGACTCTTTAATAAACCGCTTAGAGATTACCCTTTTTCGCCATCGGCTTTTTGTCTTAGTTTCATTTGTACTTGTTAGTATTTTTTTACTTTTTCAAGCGACTCAAATTAAACTTGACGCCTCTTTTACAAAAAATATTCCCTTAAATCATAGTTATATGAAAACTTACTTGAAGCACCAAAAAAACTTTGGTGGAGCAAATAGTATTTTGATTTCAGTCTGTAATGATGGAGATGATATTTTCAATGAGACATTTTTCAATGCGTTAAAAGGAGTGCACGATAAATTATTTTTTATTCCTGGTGTTGATCGTATTCAAGTTAAATCTTTGTTTTCTCCTAGTACACGTTTTGTTGAAGTTGTTGAGGATGGATTTGCCGGGGGACCAGTAATTCCCGCTGACTTTAAAGCGGATGAACGAGGATTAGCCATTGTAAAAGCTAATATCGAAAAAGCAGGGATTGTTGGTAGTATTGTCGCAGATGATTATAGCTGTGCAATGGTCAAATCCTCATTGATGGAAAGTGATCCACAAACAGGCGAAAAGCTTAACACCATAGCTTTTGCACAAAAATTAGAAAGTGAAATCCGTCAAGAATTTGAAAAAAACAACATCAGTATTCACATCATTGGTTTTGCAAAAATGGTTGGTGATGTTGCCGAAGGAGCCAAAGGCGTAGTGGCTTTTTTTGGTATTGCTATAGCGATAACGGCAGTAATGGTATTTCTTTTTTGTAAATCTTTAAGTTTAACCATGTTACCTATTATGTGTTCATTGGTTGCTGTTGTTTGGCAGATGGGGATGTTGTCAACGTTAGGGTTCGGCCTCGATCCAATGTCTATTTTGATCCCGTTTTTAGTCTTTGCTATTGGTGTAAGCCATGGGGTGCAAATGATTAATTCAGTGGTTAAACAAGTAGCTAATGGTCAAAGTAGTATCGCTGCAGCTCAACATAGTTTTAGAGCTTTATTGATACCTGGTGGTATTGCTTTGCTGTCTGATACTGTCGGATTTCTAACATTACTGTCAATTGATATTGGTATCATACGTGAATTGGCTATTACTGCATCTTTAGGTGTGGCGATGATTATTTTAACTAACTTAATTCTGCTTCCGTTATTAGTTTCTTATCTAAATATTCCTAACAAACAAGCGAAAGGTCAATCTACAAATGATGCGCCAATTATTTGGTCTATCATGTCAAAGTTTGCAACCAAAGGCCCTGCAACCGTTGTTCTATTATTCACAACTGCGCTTTATATAGTAAGTTTTATTCATTCTCAAAGTATGAAAATAGGCGAACTACACGCCGGTGCTCCAGCATTACATGAAACTTCAAGATATAACCAAGATACATTTTTGATTACTGATAAATATGCCATTAGTGTCGATTATATGTCTGTTATTGTTGAAACTGAAAAAGATGCTTGTACCTACCATGAAAATTTATCAATAATTGATAAATTTCAATGGCAAATGGAAAACGTCAAAGGTGTACAGTCGGCAGTGAGCTTAGCGTCTATATCTAAACTTGTTAACGCCGGATATAACGAAGGTAATCCTAAATGGCGGGTATTATCCAGAAATCAGCAAACCCTAGTACAGTCTATTGCTCGAGTGCCGACATCAAGTGGTTTACTTAATAGTGATTGTAGTGTGATGCCGGTTATCCTCTTTTTAGAAGATCATAAAGCTGAAACCATTAATCGAGTTATTGATAATGTTAAATTAGCTGCTAACAAGCTAAATACAGATAAATTGACTTTCAAGTTAGCTTCTGGCCCTGTTGGGGTTATGGCAGCGACCAATGAAGCAGTAGAAGAAGCACAGCTACCAATGATGTTGTATGTATATGGTGCAGTTATTTTATTGTGTTTGATAAGCTTTAAAAGTGTTCGGGCTACCGTAGTGGTTGTCCTACCTTTGTACGTGGTTTCAACATTAGCTCAATCGTTAATGACAAGTTTAAATATAGGGTTAACGGTTTCTACTTTACCTGTAATTGCTTTAGGTGTTGGCATCGGTGTTGATTATGGTATTTATATATTATCAACGATGAGCCAACAACTTCGTAATGGTGTTAATGTAGAACAAGCCTATTTATCAGCTTTAAGAGAGCGGGGTAGTGCAGTGTTAATCACAGGCGTTACGCTAGCAATAGGTGTTTCTACTTGGTTTTTATCTGATTTGAAATTTCAAGTTGATATGGGCGTTTTATTAACCTTTATGTTTTTAGTTAATATGTTAGCGGCTGTTATTGTTTTACCTGCTCTTGCGGCATTCTTATGGCCAGTAAAAAGTGCTGTAGAAGATGGAGAGGTTAAACCCTAGGTTAAAATAACTTATATAAAGCTGGTATTACTGCCAGCTTTTTTTATATCTACGAAAAGTGACTTGTTCAAAATTCAAATGACAAATATGACTGATTACTAAAGTAATATTTGTAATAAAAACAACCTTTCAAACATAAATGACCATTTTATAATTATAAATGTAATTTTATTATCAAAATTTAAATAAATGAATAATTCTTGCCTTATTATTTTACTGCATAAATAATCGGAAATACCTTTCAAAGACCGTGTTATATCTAGTTACAGTGAATAATTAATTAGCCGTGTTATCGTTTTTTGCCTTAGACTACGTTTGACTTCGTATTTGTAATAAAATAACACTCGCAATCCCTTAGATTTATTAATAAAATCACCTTAAATTCTATTTTGGTCTATCTTAAATAGAGAATAATAAAAAAAAAGTTACAGAAACAACAAAAACATAATAAATATACAACAAATTATTACAAGCTCACTCTTATACAAAAAGAGAAAAGGAAAACAGCATGGCGTTAGTTGAAGGTTCACCCTCGGTTATACTTAAAAGTGTTGCTAAATTAATACAACAAAAAGTTCCAACAGAAACAGCCCCTTTGCTTGAGCAATTCTCAAGCCTATTGTATGGGAATATTTCAAGCTTAGATTTAGAACATCGTAATGAGAGTGATATGTACGGTGCAACATTAAGTTTGTGGAATGCACTTAATGGTCATCAAGATGAAAGCCCTGTTATTAAGGTTTTTAATCCCCAGGTCTCTAAGCATGGTTGGAAATCAAGCCATACGATCATTGAAATTATTGTTAAAGATATGCCATTTTTGGTTGACTCCATACGTATTGCTCTAAATCGTTTAGGGCTGTCTCCCCACTTACTATTAAATGCCCCAATTAATGTTGTTCGAGATGATAAAAGTGTTGTTACTCATCTATCTTCTTCTTCGGCAAAACTTATCAAAACAACTTCTGTTGAAACTATTTTCTTTATCGAAATTGACCGCCAAACCGAGCAATCAGCATTAGACTATGTTTCGAAAGAATTGCGATCTGTAGTGAGTGACATTTCTTTAACCGTAGGTGATTGGCAACCTATGTTATCTCGCTTGAAAGAAGTTGTTACAGAGGTCAAAAAAGCTAAACTACCTTGTTCCAAAAAAGAGCAAGAGAATGCGTTAGCTTTTTTAGACTGGGTTTCAGAAAATAACTTCACTATTATGGGTTACCGTTCATACGATGTTAAAGCATTAAAGGGCGATCTTGCTCTTGAAGCAAATGTTAAAACTAGCCTAGGTTTAATGAGAAATTCGATAGGAACTAAACAACGGTTAATTTCTTCATTAAGTGAATCTGCTAGGAAGTTTGCCTTAGGCGATAACTTACTAATACTTACAAAAACCAATTCAAGATCTCGAGTACATCGACCTGCACAGCTTGATTATATTGGTATAAAACGTTTTGATAAAGAAGGTAATGTAGTTGGCGAAGACCGTTTTATTGGTTTGTTTGGCTCGGCTTATTATACTAATAGTGCCTTAAACCTACCTCTTATAGGCGCTAAAGTTAATGATGTATGTGACTCCTCTGGTTTTGCAAAAGGCTCACATGCCTATAAATCACTGATTAACATTCTAGAAACTTACCCAAGAGATGAAATACTTCAATCAAGTACAGATGAATTATTGACTAATGTTTTAGGTATCTTGCGCATGCAAGAGCGCGATTATACTGGTTTATTTATTCGCAGAGATGCCTTTGACCGTTTTTATTCTTGTATGGTGTATGTTCCTCGTGAGCGCTATAACACTCAATTGCGTATTGAAACTCAGCAATTATTAAAAGAAGCACTAGGTAGTTTTGAAGATGTTGAATTTACGACTTATTTTTCTGAGTCGGTTCAAGCGCGCACTCATTACATTGTTCGAGTAAATACCACTAAAGCAGATATTAACGTGAAAGAAATTGAAAAGAATTTAAATGAAGCCGCACGCAGCTGGGGTGACAAATTAGCCGCTACCTTAAAATCTCATAAAGGTGAAGCAAAAGGTAAAAAATTAAGCCGTAAGTATTCTCACTTTCCACAAGCCTATAAAGATGAAGTTTTACCTGGCACAGCAATTGTTGATATAGAAAAGCTTGAAGCACTTAGTAGTGATAACCAATTAGAAATGTTGTTTTATCAGCCGCAAGAAGAAAAAATCGGTAGTCGATTAGTTAAATTAAAATTGTTTCATGCCGGAGAGCCGTTACACCTTAGTGATGTTTTACCTATTTTAGAAAATTTTGGATTACGTGTTATAGGTGAAAGCCCTTATTCGGTCAGAACAGCTACTGGTGAAAGCTATTGGATTTTAGATTTTTCAATGTTACTTACTGGTGACGGTGAGTTCAATTTGGAAATAGTGCAAACATTATTTCAAGATGCTTTTGCTAAAGTATGGGGTGGGTCGCTAGAAGATGATGGTTTTAACCGATTAATCTTAGGAGCTGAGTTAGATGGGCGTGAAGTTTCAATTATACGTGCTTTTGCCAAATATGAGCGCCAAATAGGAGGTACTTTTAGTCAAAGTTATATTGAAGATACCTTTGCTCGTTACCCTAATTTAGCGGAACTATTAATAAAGTTATTTACCATTCGTTTTGATCCTAAAACCCATGGAACATCTAAAGCCTCAGAAAAAATTGTTGTTAAACTTCAAGAAGAGATTGAGTCTTCATTAGATAAAGTTGCAAACCTAGATGACGATAGAATTATTCGACGTTTTGTTGAAATGATCAAGGCAACGATACGAACCAACTATTTTCAATCTGATCCTGTGACCGGCGAAAAACCTTATATTTCATTCAAAATATTACCGGAACAAATTGCAGATGTTCCACTGCCATTGCCTAAATTTGAAATCTTTGTTTATTCACCTCAAATTGAAGGCGTACATCTTCGCGGCGGTAAAGTTGCGCGTGGTGGTCTACGCTGGTCAGACAGACGTGAAGATTTTAGAACTGAAGTATTAGGCTTAGTTAAAGCACAACAAGTTAAAAATACCGTAATTGTACCTGTAGGTGCAAAAGGTGGGTTTGTTTGTAAACAATTACCGCAGGGTAGTCGCCAAGAAATATTTGAAGCGGGCCGAGAATGTTATAAAACATTTATCCGTGCTTTATTAGACATTACCGATAACATAGTCGCAGGTGAAGTAGTACCTCCTGTTGATGTGGTTCGTTATGATGAAGATGATGCCTATTTAGTTGTAGCCGCTGATAAAGGCACGGCTACATTCTCAGATACCGCTAATGCAATTTCTGATGAATACAACTTTTGGCTAGGTGATGCTTTTGCCTCAGGTGGTAGTGTTGGTTATGATCATAAAGCCATGGGAATTACGGCAAAAGGTGCATGGGAGTCAGTAAAACGTCATTTCCGTGAAATGGACATTGATTGTCAATCAACAGACTTTACCGTTGTTGGTGTCGGTGATATGGCCGGGGATGTTTTTGGTAATGGTATGTTGCTATCTAAACATATTAGGCTGCAAGCTGCATTTAACCATATGCACATATTTATTGACCCTAACCCTGATGCTTCTACCTCCTATAAAGAGCGTGAGCGATTATTTAATACTTCAGGTTGTACTTGGGAAGATTATAATAAAAAGTTAATTTCAGAAGGAGGAGTGATCTTTAACCGCTCTGCCAAGTCGCTAAAATTAACGCCACAAATCAAAAAAATGATTGGTAGTCAAAAACAATCAATGTCTCCGCTAGAATTAATGCAAGCCTTGCTTAAAATGAAAGTTGATTTGTTATGGAACGGCGGCATAGGAACTTATGTTAAAGGCTCTAGCGAAACGCACCTAGAAGTTGGTGATAGAGCTAATGATGCATTAAGAATTAATGGTTGTGACCTACAAGCAAAAGTCGTTGGTGAAGGTGGTAACTTAGGTTTAACACAACTAGGCCGAATTGAATCGGCTATGCATGGTGTACGCTTAAATGCCGATTCTGTTGATAACGTTGCAGGTGTTGATTGCTCAGATAATGAAGTAAACATTAAAATAATGCTTAATGGTTTAGTGCAAAACGGTGATTTAACGGTTAAACAACGTAATCAGCTACTTTACGATATGACAGATGAAGTCTCTGAGATTGTATTAGAAGATTGTTATCGTCAAACTCATTCATTATCAATAACTGCCATGCGAGGAGCTAATCAATTAAAAGAGCAAACTCGCTTTATACATGAATTAGAACGAGCAGGAAAACTCGACAGAGCATTAGAGTTTATTCCAAATGATGATGAAATTGCTGACAGATTATCTCAAGGAAAAGGGTTAACTCGACCTGAACTTTCTGTATTGCTTGCCTACAGTAAAATGGTATTGAAAGAAGATTTAGTTTGTCCTGAAATTACAGAAAATCCTTTCCATGACCGTTTACTTGTTAATGCGTTTCCAAAACAGATACGTGATAATTATCGTGCACAAATGCAAGAGCATCCACTGAGAGCTGAAATTATAGCAACTAAACTTGCTAATAATATTGGTAATGACATGGGCTTTAATTTTGTTAATCGTATGCATGAAGAAACGGGTGCTACTGTTGCAGAAATTGCAAATTGTTACGTAATGGCTAGTGAAGTCTTCGAATTAAGTGATATGTGGCAACAAATTACTTTATTAGACAATAAAATTTCAACATCGATTCAAACTGAAATGTTATTCCAAATGCGAAGAACAGTAAGGCGTGCAACTCGTTGGTTCTTACGTCATCGTAATAAGGCGTTAAATATTGCAGAAACGATTAATTTCTATCAACCAACTTTCACTAACTTGTCTAAAAATTTAAATAAATATTTAGTCAAAGAAGAAGTTGAAGAGTTACAACGTATCGAGAAAGATTTAGTAAAAGAGGGCGTACCAAAAACTGTCGCTATTAGAATCTCTCAATTAAGCTCTTTATTCCCTGTAATGGACATTGCTGATATTACAGAAGTTGCAGAGCAAGACATAGAGATGGTTTCAGGTTTGTACTTTAGTTTAGGTGTACGCTTAGATCTTCATTGGTTCTTAGATCAAATTACAGGTCAGCCAGTCTCTAATCATTGGCAAGCATTGGCGAGAGCCTCATTTAGAGAAGAGTTAGATTGGCAGCAACGTGCTTTGGCATTAGTTGTCTTACGTTGTAACTGTACTAAGTCAGATATCAACATTGACCAAATGTTAGATAATTGGATTGAAGCCAATGAGCAACCTCTTAGCCGTTGGACTCAAATTCTTTCAGACTTTAGAATTGGGCAAACACATGAATTTGCAAAATTCTCAGTGGCGTTAAGAGAATTAATGTTATTAAGTTTAAATTGCGACCCTGCTAACTAGGTAAAACAGATACCTTGAAGGGTAATACTTCACTTTAACCCCATGGGTATTACTGATAAAATCCCTCGCAAATGCGGGGGATTTCTATTTATAGTCACAAATAAATTCTAATTGCAGTGATATCAAAAATTTTGTTTAACTAAGAGGTTTTATGTTCTATTCAGCACTACGTAAGGTTTTTTTTCAGTTTGATGCTGAAAAAATTCATGAGTTAACAATTAAAAGTTTGAAAAGTACGGGTTCTACACCATTTAACCTTTTATATAAACAAACGATTTCAGAAAAGCCAGTCGAAGTTATGGGTATTAAATTCCCAAACCCTGTAGGACTTGCTGCTGGTTTAGATAAAAATGGTGAATGTATCAATGCTTTTGCGGCCATGGGATTTGGTTTTGTTGAGGTGGGTACAGTAACCCCTCGCCCACAACCCGGAAATGAAAAGCCAAGAATTTTTCGCCTTGTAGAAGCTAATGCCATAATTAACCGTATGGGCTTTAACAATAAAGGGGTTGATTATTTAGTCGAACAAGTGAAAAAAGCTAATTTTAAAGGTGTTCTAGGTATTAACATTGGTAAAAATAAAGACACTCCCGATGAAAATGCTAAAGATGATTATATTCACTGTATGAGAAAAGTTTATGATCATGCGAGTTACATTACAGTAAATATCTCATCACCAAATACACCTGGTTTGCGATCTTTACAATACGGTGAAGCATTAAACGAACTGTTGTCAGCTTTAAAAGACGAACAAAAACGTTTAGCTCAACAGTTTGATAAATACGTACCAATTGCTGTGAAAATTGCACCCGATCTAAATGAAGAAGAAGTTAATTCGATTGCTCAATCATTAATTGATAATGACATTGATGGTGTTATTGCTACTAATACCACATTATCAAGAGAAGGTGTTGAAGGGTTAGAGCATGGCGAGGAAATGGGCGGCTTAAGCGGTGAACCAGTAAAAGATAAAAGTACCAAAGTTATTTCTTTACTCGCTAAAGCGCTGGATAATAAATTACCTATTATTGGTGTCGGTGGCATATCAAATGATGTAGATGCTAAAGAGAAGATTGAAGTTGGTGCAAAGCTTATTCAGGTTTACACTGGTTTTATTTATCAAGGACCTGCTTTAATCAAAGATATCGTTAGTTCGCTTTAAATAGCATAGATTCTTCACTTTTGATAAAAAAACCAATACTTTATTAAGTATTGGTTTTTTAATGCCTTGTTCATAGCTAAGAACTTAATTACTGCTCGTTATAGCCATCATTATGAACACTCATTACTGCACGACCTGAAGGATCAGCATTGTTTCTAAAGCTCTCATCCCAAGCCAAAGCTTCTGGCGTACTACAAGCAACTGATTTACCACTAGGAACACATTCAGCTGCTGATGCAAGTGGAAAGTGTCCTTCGAATATACTACGGTAAAAATATGCCTCTTTGGTATCAGGTGTATTTATTGGGAATTTAAACTCAGCACTAGCAAGTTGTTGATCGCTAACTTGTTGCTCAAT
>Ga0209707_1000174_pt1 | contig 43844 bp, 43 predicted proteins | sample EN4Hudsemesocosm_FD_184630 | JGI IMG/M metagenome (GOLD analysis project Ga0209707, IMG submission 184630) | Methane-oxidizing microbial communities from mesocosms in the Hudson Canyon - EN4B Hudson Canyon (SPAdes) (version 2) | ecosystem: Environmental > Aquatic > Marine > Cold seeps | place... | reverse complement strand
ATTAATCTATTGCCTTCATCTTCTGACAAGGTCAAGGCTAAGCGGATCGTCGAGCCAATCATATGAACGATCAATAGGGTTGAATCGTAAACTTTGACGTGATTGTCATCCCCAATAATTGAACAAACTCTACGAGAAATAATTTCGGCATTTTGCATACTATCTTGGGCATCTAATTCGACTAGATCTGGGTTTGCTTGGAGTCCTGCCCAGAGGATAGCCAACACCGGGTCCTTTTTAAACATCATATAAAAAACATCAATGCCCTGTTGTATTTTTACGACCAGCTCATCAATATCATTACAGTCTGATAGTGACTCTTCAATCGTATTTCTTACTTGCCCGAAGAAGCTCTCCATGATGGACTGTAATATTGCATTTTTGTCAGGAAAGTATTGATATATTGAGGCTAATGCGACTCCTGAATGTTTTGAAATTTCCCTCATGCTGACGGAGTCGTTGCCTTTTTTACCAATTAACTCTCTTGCGCTTTCAAGAATTTGATCATACTTCTCTCGGCTACGAGACTGAACGGGTACTCTTCTGGTATTTGTCATGTATCAAAATGCTAATATGTGAGTCATAGGGTGTAATTTATTTTTTCGTGCTTAATTAAATTGTACCCCATATCTAGAAGAATTTATTAAGCGATGCGACCTTTATCGTGTTTTTTTAAACCTTCTCTGGTCTACCTATATTTCGTAACCGTTTTGCCGATACCATGTGACGGCATCATGGATGCAAGTTTCTACAGTTGGTACTTTATATCCAAGCTCTCTAATAGCTTTGCCACTGATTGCATATTGTGGCGATGACATATATCTGGCTTGCCCAGGGTTCATTTCGGGAGGTTTGTTTGTTACGCTCGATAGCATCTCGCAAAAGTAGCCGTAGGCAATGAATACACGCCTAGGAATCTTAAACTTAGGAGGGGTTGCACAAATTTCTTTCGCCATACGGCAAAACATGTCGGCATGAGTAATGTTGGAGTAAGGCATTCCTGCACAGAGATAACCTTCACCAGCTCGACCTTTTTCAGCCGCAGCAACATGTGCTTTGGCCACTTCTGAGACATGACAATAGGAACCACCTCCTGGTAGAAGTCCGGGAAGAGAGCCTGCCGCTAGATCGAAAAAAATGCGGCCTATCTGGAGCGTGTAATCGTAGGGGCCAATCATAAAACCGGGGTAAATAAAGACAATCTCAAGCGCTTCGGTCTGATAGGAACGAAGCCGTACTTCTGCTTCGAGCTTGGTGTCGCCATAGTTGTAACCCATATTATTAAAGTTATAACGGCCTGTCTGCTCATCATAACTACCGCCGCTTGGGTTGAAACCGAGAACGTCCAAGGTACTGGTGTATATCAATCGTTTTACGCCGTGCTTAAGGCATGCCTCAGCAACATTGGTCGTGCCCTCGACGTTTATTTTTCGCTGTCTGTTAAAGTGTTTTTTCCAAAAAGAGGTATCACCGGCAACATGAAATACCACATCACAACCTTCGACAATTTTATCTACTTCGTCTGCTAGGGTGATGTCTGCAAAAACCAGCTCAACCGGCAGGTCTTTAATATATTTTACTTCCGAGCCATGCATACCCGAAGCTCGAACATCCCATCCTTGTTTAACGAGTTCATGAACAAGATTCGTTCCGAGAAAACCGGTTGCTCCAGTAACGAGACATTTGTTGTGTAGTTTGTGGGGGTTATTCATTGTCTATTATCTCGTAGCGGCCGTTTTTTTGGTGACTTTATACAAGGTCCATAAGGTCATACTGCCGATGATAGGTAAGCCAATCCCAATGGAAAGCAAAACATAACTAAACGGATGGCCCAAGGTGTACATGCCATTGTTGATGGCATAGGTGAAATCGAGTACCCCTAAGAATATCCAAGCCCCGGCAGATGCGGTGATGAGTAGTAAACCTAGCAGATCACCTTGGTTTTTCAATAGCCGTATGGAGGCAAGTAAGGTTGTTATAGCCAGAATGGTATCGGGTACAACAAAGCATTTTTCCCACGCGTAATAGCCTTCAAAGTTATGAATCAGAGGCTTGAGTTCATCGATAGGGAAGGTGGTTTCCGTGAAGAAACCAAACCAGAAGACAAACGTGTCCAATGCAGTCACGATGTTGAGGATAATTATCCAGAAAAATAAACGCGAGCTGTTGTGTATTCTGCTTTCTGAGGCAAGGCTAAGCATTTTCGATCTCCTTTGACGCTTCAGCGACAGCGTCTTCCTCAGTTGTGGTTGCTTTTTGGCTTTTTCTCTGAAGTCGCTCAGGGATGATGTCTCTGGAAAAAACGTCTTCAATGGTTTCAGCTCGTTTGATCACTTCAGCCTTACTACCGTTAATCAGAAGCATCGCAGGACGTGGAAGGGCATTAAAGTTTGACGCAGAGACTTCTTGATAAGCTCCCATATCAAGATAAGCGACGATATCACCTTCTTTCATGTCGGGTACTTTAACTAAAGGCGATATTCGGTCTGCATAGCAAGAGTGCCCCACGATGTCAGCTACATGTTTGGGAGTGCCATTTACATTGTTTGCGATTCTGAAATCATGGAAGTTATATTCATAAATACCACCACTCAAATAAAAATAGGTGGTGTCAGTTAAAACCCAATTCATTTTCATCGGTTTAGTTTGCTGTTTGAACTTCTTTACCTTGGTGAGATGAATGCCGGTATTGCCATAAAATCCACGACCCGGCTCTACTTGCAGGCGAATACCATCGAGATTTAAACCGCCCTTCAATAAAGTATTTCTAAATGTGCTAACGGCCGTTTCGGCATATTCCTCAATGCTGGGTGCTTTCTGGGTGCCCGGCATTTTGACCATGACTTTCTCAATCATTGATGACAAGACTTTATACCTTCCTGTCGCGGTTAGTCCATACATCGCGAGCTCTAAAGGGTAAGTGAAAAAAGTCATAATGGTATTCTCACGTTCGCCAAGTTTACTGTGAGGGTCGCGTTCTGATGCGAACCCACCACCAATGTCTAATTCTTTAGGTCGATACCCGCCCCAAGCATCACAGAGATGGGTGACCAGCTGAGCGTAACGCTTCATCATGCCTTTCCAATACCATAAACTATTAGAGTGACGTCCTCCGTGGAAGTGAAGCCCCGTTAATTCTATATGTTTCATCTTAAGAACTTGCTTGCCAAGCGTTTCTAAATACTGGGCAGGTATGCCTGATTTGTATACTTGAATACCGATATCGATTGAGGCTGATTCAAGCGAAAAATCAGTGCGTTTCCAAAGGTTAGGGAAATCTGGTTTTACCCTAAAACGGATTTTAGCGACCTTATTGAGTGACTTGGCGATTTGATTAATTCGCTCAGGTTCGTCTAGATCCTCTACGGTGATTCTGACGTCAGATTCTATGCATTTTTTTAGCATTTGATCTGATTTACCGCCACCATTCACCGAAATCAAGTTAGGATCAACATTACATTGTAAGGCTGAATGCAATTCTCCTTCTGAATAGATATCCGCACCTGCGCCTTCTTCACTTAAAATGGTTCGAACTGCAGTATTCCAATTTGCTTTGTTTGCCGGAAGAATGTCGACGGGACCATCAGGCCAAAACTGCGAGAAAGCGGAGCTAAAACGTTTAACATTTTCACGCAGTTGTTGCTCCGAGACGACAAACAGCGGACTGCCAAAGTTTTTTACTAATTTGGTTGTATCGCATTCCTCAATGTATAAGTGTCCGTTTCTGGCGCTAAGAATTTCATCAATTTTGTGATCGTTATTTTCCATGTCTTGGTCTCCAATTTATTTTATTTATGTCTAACACATGATTTTTGTTTGATGTCATTCGCTTTGGTAAACCATAGGTTAAATAGTTTTCAACGTGTTTAGGTATTTATTCAACCCTCGTTTTCCGATCATTTTCATGAACGGGTAAAGATAGCGAATCATCCATGGAAAGCAGGACAAGAAGCGGCCGCCAATGCTTTCAGAGTAGGGGAGGTAAATCTCAAGTCGTTTTGTACGAGTGGCTTTGATGACAGCTTTTCCAACTTCATCAATAGATAATGGCGTGCTAACGAAGTTAAGCTCACTTCCGCCGTTCATTGCTTCATAGCGAAGCATTTGAGTATCGACGCCACTGGGGTAAATGCCCGTAACGTGAACACCTAACGGGCTAAGTTCATCACGAATTCCTGTAATGAACCCTCGCAGCCCAAACTTGGTAGCAGAGTAAGTCGCGCTACCTTTTAATGAAACAATGCCACCCATCGATACCGTTGATATTATGTGGCCGGAACCATGGTTAGTCATGTTTGTCGCGCAGGCTTTAATTAAGTGGATAGCACTGCGAAGATTCAACTCCAGCTGTTGGTCAATTTGGTGTTCATTTAAATCAATAATGTTTCCAACACAGATTGAACCGGCATTGATAAATGCAAGATTGATATGCCCAAACTCTTGTTTTACTTGGCCGAGTAGCTCCCTAAATTGTATTCGATCTGTTAAATCTGTTGCGATGGTAATTGAACCAGAAAGCGTTTCACCTAGCTGATTTAACTTGTTTTCATTTAAATCAATCAGAATAAGCTTATAGCCTAATGCATTAAGTCGTTTCGCTACATTTTCCCCTATGTCACCCGCGGCACCAGTAACCAAAGCGGTTTTATTTTCAGTCATCTATAAAATACCTTTCAAAATTCGCGGAAATGATATCAATTATCATATTTGTGGTTTGTTTATATAAGCTGATCATTGATCTTGTATTGGTGAATATAATCAATGCTCATGTTTTGTGTCAAGTATCTTTCAATGAAATTTGAACTATGTGACATTTATACTTGGGGGAGGAGTTTACCTGTATTTATATGAAAGGTTATTTAGAGTTTAAGCGACCTCTATAATTTTTTAGCTGGGACAAAATTAAACAAATCTAATTAACAACAGTTGTATTATCTTTAATCTCTTCTATCTTTAAGATGTCTAATTAACAACATTCATACTTACTAATGATAAAAATTGAAGACCCCTTACTCGCTTTGATTATTCGGTTTGTTGTCGAGGACGAACAGCTAGACAGTGTCAGTAATGAGTTTATCCAAAGACAGATAAAAACCTTAGAAGATTATCTGACGCAATTTCCTACAGACGAACATGAATGCCATACGATGCACTGGGTGCAGCAACACGCCGCTGAATACCGAAAGCAATGGGAAAAAAAAGTAGTTACGCATCGAGTTTCAAAATGGCAGTGTAAAGACTGCCCCTTACTGAATGAAGTGGATGCTAATCATTGTATTATTCACCAGAATTGGCTGAGTTTGCTACAACAATTTAGCAGAGATGACATCAGTACGGCTAAATATGTCGAAAGTGCGTTAACACTACTAACTGAGCATAAAGAGCATCTCAGACTGAGTAAACATCTAAAGCTTAAACTCGGTCTTATTAAATAATAGCGCTCGATCCCCGCCCTAGTTAAGCACGCAATATATTCCTAGAAAAGGGCACTCCTATGCCTGCTGTAGCAAACCCAATCAAGAAGTAAACAAGAAGAGCTATAAATATTTAGGGGGATCATTTTATGCTAGTCATCATAACTATCTAACACTCAAAAGGTGGCGCTTTTTAATTCAACACTGGATGTCATTTAGTTGCACAAATTGTGTTAAAACTATGGTTCAGTTTTAGTAACTTAAATAGTTTTGACACAGACTCTCGAATACCGGCTCAGCCCGACTAAATCAATCAAACAGATGCGGCCAAGGCTGAATTTCCTCTAGCTCATACGCTAATTCGAGCAGTGTTTGTTCTTGTCCTAATGCGCTAGCTAACTGAATACCTACAGGGAGACCCTGACTTGATGAACCTGCAGGTAGTGAAATGGCGGGAGAGCCGGCAACGTTGGCCATGGGCGTGAAACTAGCATAACGCATGAGTCTCTCTAATAGTTCATCAAACTCGGTTGATGGATGTAGTTCTCCTAGTGGACGTGTTGTTTGAGCCAATACGGGTGATAAGTATGCATCATAGGTTTCAAATTGCGATGTGAATTGTTGGGCAGCTTGTTTTAACCGGTATAAGAATATTGGCGTTTTATATAGATTTTTTCGGTAGTGCTTAGCTAATCCGTGCGATAGATTGTCCATCGCGTTTGGCGTAAAACTAGCGCTAAATGTGAGTTTGGCTGACTGTTTGACTAAGAAAGATAGCATTCCCCAATACAAGCTAAAATCTTCAGCGAACTGAGCCTTTACCGGAAAACGCATTTCTTCCACATGATGGCCTGCATCTTCTAGTGCTTGGGATGTTTTTAGAACTGCGGATCTAGTGTCTGAATCGGTACTAAAGCCGGTAACAGAGTCGGTAAAAACACCAATTTTCAATCGCTTCTTATTGGGTGAGGTGACCAATGGGAGTACTGGTAAGTTAGGGTTTTGATAGTATTTTTGTATCTCAAAGTGAAAGCAGGCCGTGTCACGAACACTTCTGCTAAGAATACCTTCACTGACAATATTAATCGGTAATCCACGTGCTGCGAGTTCATTAATGTGTCTGTCCCTGCTTGGCTTTAAGCCAACTAACCCACAACATGCGGCAGGAATTCGAATCGAACCGCCGCCATCATTTCCATGAGCGAATGGTACAACGCCAGCGGCTACTAACGCTGCCGAGCCTCCTGAAGACGCGCCAGATGAGTATGCTAAATTCCATGGGTTTCGAGTTGCTTCTTTATGTGCGGGCTCTGTGGTCGCATTAAAGCCGAATTCAGGCAAACTGCTCTTTCCTAGTACATTCACGCCAGAAGATAAAAACTGTTTAGCGTAGTAACTGTGCCTTGTTTCATTCTTTGGTTTGATTGCAGCCGACCCAAAACTAGTCGGTAAACTCTTAATGGCGATGTTGTCTTTAACGAATGTCGGCACACCATAAAAGAAGGCAGCGTTTTTGTTCTTATTTGGCTGGGAATGCGTGGTCCGATTAAATGTTATCGCATTAATGGCAGGGTCGACTAATAGCGCTCTTTTCCGCGCTGCTTTAGCGAGCTCTTCAATTGAAATAACGCCATTATTTAATTCCTTACTTAAGCCAATCGCATCGAACTTTCCCAGAGCATCATCTTGAAAGCAATGTACCGAGCCTGACGCACTGGTTATGTTGGAGACTGGCTTTTTTGTTCTGGTGCTCATTAGTCTTGTCTCGATTTTATTATTTTTTGGAGTGTTTTTTTATGACGTGCCTTTAGTGTTCAACTTATTGCCACACATGTCAAAGTCTGTTTATTCAAAACTAAGTAAGGCAGGCGTGCTTACAAAGCATATAGATGTCTGTTTCATGCATATAATAAGATACTAACTTTTAGTTTTGTATTTCATCGACCGGTTGAAACACATGCACAAAGCAGACGCTTATTTAAACAAAACCACTAAATCAGCCATGGTTAGATTTTTAACACAGTACTATAGGGGTTAATATTTCACAGCTTGTCTAAAAAACCTGATTACTTATTCACATAACTTTTTAATTTGGATTAATATGCCGCTTAATTTCTTATCAGACTATCTACAGATATAAAGTTCTGTCATAAAGGTTAGAGGTGAAGTGTGAAAGTTCTTCTTAAATAAATCTACTTTTTGCACGAGTACAAAGAAGGGTTTTGTACATGTTGTGGAATTGTGTAGTGTCTGTTGTGTACGACCATTAGATTTGGACGACCACATGAAATACTAAATTGATAGAAATTGAAATTGCTTTAAATTCAGACCACTAGATAATCTAATTCCACAACAAGTGCTAAATTTAAATTATTAACTCCAAAATCAGATTTAAATTCGCCGTTTCACAACAAACACTAAATCGTTCGACCATAAGTATGTGCTTTCTAAGTTTTTACTGCTAAAAATTCACTAACATCATCAATTTTAAAACAGTGGAGGGCAGGTTAAAGTTGACCTAATTATCTACATTCTTATAGATTCAAAACAGCAGGCTAAGGAGTTAAAGTGATCATTTTCGAGTAACGATATAACGCTAGGAATGAGTTAAAAGTAAACTTGTTTGACTTGGCATATTTAGTTACGGTTAACAATGGTGTTTACCAAACCTACTCAAGACGATTTTGTCGTTCGGGGAGCCTACGGACAAATGATTTATGTCAACCTGGGAAAAGCTAGTGGTCGCCAAAAATGCGGCTTACCCTGAATGGACCACTACAAATGAAAGGAATGACATTATTGCAGCCTTCAAAAATAGATAGTAACGGAAAACTGTTAAACCTTTAGTGTCGCTAAGAAGCTGTAAGCAATTTCTTTTTCAATTTTGAGATAGTTAACTATGTTGAATGCGTTATTAATAAGAATATAAAAAATATCTTAAGATTATCCTTCTGTTAGAACTGGGTGCATGGAGCATTTGATAGTATGTTGTCTGGAAATAAAAATAAATCCGAAGGTTTGAATCAAGCTGACGAACCGACCATCACAAGTCCTTCAGATAAAGTAAGCTGTGCTCTCGAGATAGACTTAAGCTTGGATACTGTCTTCGAGCTTGTACCTGATTCAATTTTAGTCATTGGCCAGGAGGGGAGAATCTTATTTGCTAATACTCAATCCAGTAAGCTTTTTGGTTTTAGTGTTGAGCAACTGATCGGTAAAACTATTGAAAGTTTAGTGCCTGAACGTTACCAAAAAGTTCATTCTCAGCACCGAAATAACTATTTTGACAAGCCTGCTCTTAAACACATGGGGGCAAGAGGTACAGCTCTCCAGCTTCGTCGAAATGACGGTGTTGAAATTCCTTGTGATATTAATTTGAGCCCGCTGAATACGGGTGATGACGTTATGGTTATTTGCAGTATTCGTGACATGAGTGATTTTCAGAATACTCAGGCTAAATTACAAAAGAGCGAAAAGAATCAGAGGCTATTGTTAGAAACCACCCATGCAATTCCTTGGGAAGCAGATGCTCGTACATGGCAGATCACGTATGTAGGTCCACAGGTATCGGATCTTTTAGGTTATACCGCTGAACAATGGAAAGAGAACGACTTTTGGGTTTCCCATATTCACCCAGATGATCGTGATAGAGTGGTCAGTTTCTGTGAGAAATCATCCCAAACCTTAGATAATTATGAGTTTGAGTACCGTATGGTTGCGGCTGACCAACGAGTTGTTTGGGTGCGTGACATTGTTAACGTTATACGTGTAAGTGGCGAAGCTGAACAGCTTCGCGGTTTTATGATTGATGTTACTGAAACAAGAAAGAAAAATATTGCGCTTGAATCAGCTTTCAATGAGGTGGAAGTATTAAAAGTAATACTCGAAGACCTCTGCAACAATGCACCAGTCGGTCTTAGCTATTTAGATACAGAGCTACGATATATTCATATTAATGAATATTTGGCTAGGATGAATGGGTTCCCCGTGGCCTATCATATTGGTCGAAAAATAACTGAAATACTTCCTGATGTTGTGAGTATTGAGCACAAGCTCCGAAATGTTCTTGCTGAAGGGAAGCCAGTTATTAATGAAATAGTTCAGGGAGCTACGCAAGATAACTCGGAGATAGACCGAGTCGTTAGTTACTATCCAGATAAGGCTGAAGATGGGCAGATAGTGGGTATCCGTTGTGTCGTAAAAGATGTCAGTAAAATTAATAAACTTGAATTGGAAAATGCCATACTTCGTGAAGAAATTAAGCTTAGTTACCCGCACACAGAAGTTCTAGGCCAAAGTGTTGACACCAAAAAACTGTTGAAACTGGTTGAGCAGGTCGCACCGACTGAGGCGAGTGTATTACTTGAGGGTGAAACGGGTACGGGTAAAGAGTTAATTGCAAGGGAAATTCATCAGCTCAGCGTCCATAGCAGTAAGACAATGGTGACCGTAAATTGTGCAGCGTTACCCGCTACACTTATCGAATCAGAGCTGTTCGGAAGAGAGAAGGGGGCTTATACTGGCGCGCTAGCTAAACAACTGGGCCGTTTCGAAATAGCCAATAATTCAACCATCTTTTTGGATGAAATTGGCGAGCTACCGCTAGAGCTACAGCCAAAACTGCTTCGAGTATTGCAAGAGGGCGAGTTTGAGCGTTTGGGGGGAACACAAGCCGTCAAAGTTAATGTTCGCGTGATCGCCGCGACCAACCAGAATCTTCAAGAACTTGTCGCCCAAGGACTGTTTCGTAGTGATTTATACTACCGATTAAGTTCCTTCCCCATTGGTATTCCGCCACTACGAAAGCGTGCGGACGATATTCCTGAATTAGTTTGGTCATTCGTTAATAAATACAATAATGCGATGGGTAAACGCATCGAGAAAATACCTGAGTCAGTGATGCAAAAACTGACACAATACCCATGGCCAGGAAATATTCGAGAACTACGTAACGTGATTGAGCGATCCATGATCTTATCCTCAGATAGAGTGCTTAATGTCCTATTGCCTGAACAGAATAATATAGATGCTGACAAGACTTCATCGATGCAACTACAGGATGTAGAAAAAGCTCATATCCAGCATGTTTTGGAAGAAACCAAGTGGCGGGTAAGAGGAGAACAAGGTGCCGCTGATATTTTGGGGCTCAAGCCAACTACTCTAGAATCTAAAATGATTAAATTAGGCATTAAACGTTTGTGAACTACCTAGTGACTGAAGATTACTGGGTAAGCTCGCAAGAAATCCGATAATAAAAAACCCGAAATACTGGGTTGCCCCCGAAATATCGTAGCCTTTCTTTAATATGAACTCTTTAAAGTAGTTTACCTGTTTGCGGTAAATCCATTCTATATCAATACCTTAATGGTCTTTTGGTCGATAATCATTTCTTGGTTTAAATCTTGCGAATGCATATGAGCTATACATGCAGTTTGACCATACATAACAAACTAACAATAGAGATACAGGTTGATGATCAATGCGAGCATAAGATTTACAGCGTCCGTTGAAAAAATAGATAAACTGCGTGATGTGCTGCTGTCAGTACTTGGGCCAACACAAGCGATGCCTGAGTGTATTTGCTGTCGTTTATATCAGGATGAAAGCAATCCAAATAGTTGGTTATTGTTTGAAGAATGGAGCTCTGAAGAAGGCTTGAGGCGGCATGTTAAGTCAGAAGCTTATCGTGTCGTACTTGAGGCAATGGAATTATCTAGTGAAGCGCCGGAAGTAAAGTTCTCGCTGGAAAACAAAGTAGAAGGCTTTGAGTTAATAGAGAGTATACGTGGTGAAGATAAATAAATTAGAAACGATCAACGTGATAAAGGAACAATATATGTATTTTACACATATCAAGATTGCAGCAATAAGCGTCATGCTATTCATTTCGAATGGAGTGCTGGCTGATGGTCATGACCAATGGAGATTTGGTGTTGGCACCGGAATCTTTGCCTTAAATATAGAAGGTGATCTAGGCCTTAATGTCGGGGCATTTGGTGCTGTCGAAGTTGAAGTAGATTTAGATTTTGATGATATTTTGGACTACAACGAATCTGGTTTTGGCGCTGCATTTTCTGCCTCAAAAGGCCCTTGGCGCTATCAATTTCAGTTTGCCCATTTAGGTCTGGAAGGCGAAGAAAGTGGTGTGGATGGCACAGGTACGCCTGTTTCTGCCGGCCTACTTTTTGAGGCTGATGCCTTAGCGCTTTCGGCTAATTATACCTTTTACCAGTATGGCAAAGGTGTAGTGGGTGTAATCGGTGGTTTACGTTATTACAAACACAACTTTGAAGGTGCCGTTACTCAGGGGGCCACGACTTTAAAACGAGATAAAAGTTTTAGTTGGGTGGATGGCTTTATCGGCCTGACACATGCCTATGGCTTTAACAAGGAATGGTCTTGGTCTAGCCAATTAGACATTGGTGGCGGCGGCTCTGATTTCACCTATTTTGCTAACACAGGTGTCAATTGGTCATTCGCAGAAAATTGGACCACGCGATTGTATGGGCAAATATTGGCCTTGGATTACGAGGATGGCTCAAAAGGTGATGCTGACTGGTACCTCTATGATGCTAAAGAATTTGGCATCGGGCTAGGCATTAATTACGGGTGGTAGTGAATAGGTCATCTCGTATGAATCTGGAATTCAATAAAGATGGCTTACTCAAAATGCAACAACGCTTTAATAAATGTATAAAATAAAAGGAGAAAAAAATGAAAAAACACACAATCCTCACAATCGTTTGTATGTTGTTTATAGCAGGCAACGGGTATGCCAAAGATAATTACCCTAACACAACGGCCAAAACTGAGTCTCCCATCGGTACTCTGGAGTATAAAGGGGGCTTTCCAACTCAAACCACAATCGATAAAGCTTTTGATCAACTAGACAGGCAGCGGGCAACTCAGGCGTATCTTGAGTTCATGCCGATGACCTCGGTGAACGCAATATTTGAGGCTCACATCCGAGATTATGGCTGGAAATCCCCAAGTGATATTCAGATCTATGTTGAGCCTGGAGCTGGAAAGGCCGGCGCCATTGGACTCACCTACAATACCGAAAGTGTTTATGCTTCGGCTCATACGGATCTGAAGAAGGACGGTCCGACAGTCGTTGAGGTTCCACCAAATGTGCTCGGGGTCGTTGATGACAGCTGGCAGCGCTGGCAGTCAGATCTGGGCAACGCTGGTCCCGACAAAGGCAAAGGTGGCAAGTATCTGTTGCTTCCTCCGGGCTACGAGGGGACTGTGCCAGACGGGTACTTTGTGGTGAAGTGTCCGACTTACCGTAACTGGGTAATGGTACGAGGTTTCGTGCAGGATACTGGAACCGGCGACAAGGCGCTGGACTATTATAGTAAGCGATTTCGTATTTATCCGTTGGCGACAGGGCCTCGTGAAGATGCACAATACACCAGTATGACTTTCAAGGATGGAAACACGACTCATCCCCGTGACGTTACATACTTCGAGCTATTGAATCAGATTGTACAATATGAACCAGCTTCGGCTTTTACTCCCTATGAACTCGGCTTACTAAAGGCTTTAGGTATTGAAAAAGGTAAGGCGTTTTCTCCGGATACGCGCATGCAAAAGTTATTGGCTGAAGGTATTCAAATAGGTGAAGCCATTGCCAAGTCCAATGCTTATGCCAATCGCCTGGATGGAGTGCGTATTTATGATGATCGCAAGTTTGAATATCTGTTTGTTGGAGGTAAGCATGACTTCATGTCCGGTGATGCTCTTTGGATCGATGCTCGAACTCTGTTTCATTATGAAGCTATTGTAGTAACGCCTGCCATGGCTAGAAAGATGGTAGGAGTTGGGTCCCAGTACCTGGCCGCTTATCGCGATTCGAACGACGATTTTCTGATGGGCGATAACGTGTATCAACTAACACTTCCCAAGAACATTCCAGCCAAAAACTTCTGGTCTGTTACGACATATCACCCTGATACACGTTCACTATTACAGAATGGTCAGGACAAACCCAGTGTCAGTACCTATGACAAGCCTGATATGAATTCGGATGGAACCACGACGATCTGGTTTGCACCTGAAGCGCCTAAGGGCAAAGAGAAAAATTGGGTTAAAACAATTCCTGGTGAAGGTTGGGAAATACTTCTTCGTCTTTATGGACCTCTGGAGCCATACTTCGATCAGAGCTGGAAACCGAATGATATCGTGAAAGTTCAATAAGCTGAATATATTAGACTAATTTTAAAGAGAGGATAGAGATGAATAATATAAAGAGGATAGTTGCAATTCTGGTGACATTGTGCGCTTTTTTTAGCGCAGCTCCAGTGATGGCTCAGGAGCAGGAGCTCACTGATGTTGAGTTTTATGGCTACAAAGTAACTCACCATATGGGTGCGATAGTACAGCACCTGGACAAGTTTGGATTCAATACCTTTGACCATCCCCCCATGCCCGACCATCGCTTTTTTGTGATCACTCCGGCGCTGGACCACTTCTATTCAAAGGCGGTTGTGGATACGAGATGGGGGCCTGTGATTGTCGATACCCCGGCTAGAGATGACAGGTATTCTAGCTTGCTCGTTACAGACATGGAGCATTTTGGAACCTACGCTGAAGTAACACCAAAAGAAGGCGCACGTTATGTTCTGATTCATGAGGATTATAAAGGAAAGGTACCTGAAGGTATTGTCATTAAGACAAAATCATTCTTTCCTTTAGTCTTCTTGAGAACACAGTCTTTTGCCTTCAATGAAGATAAATTGTCCGATGGCATAAGGCAGCAGGCCCGTATTTATGGCGCATGGCAAGCTGTTGAACTGCCAAGCGAAAAAGACCCACAAGCCCTCATTGAGTGGACAATGAAGTATTCCACACGATATAAAGAAACCAAAGGGTTGCTGAAAAAAGCGGCTAAAACATATACCGCTGAGATGCATAAGAAAACCTTCGGGTACATCTTTAAATACCTCCAGACTGGACAGGTCACAGGCTCATTAGGCATGTTCGATGCCATAGATAGCCCTACCGGCGCAAATCATCTCATTAGGGCATCAGGCACTTTACTCGGACACCTTGGGTTCCCGACACATCACGCTTTTTATCAGAATATACCTGTCAACAGAAAAGGTATCATTCTCTCAGGTGATAGTGGACCCTTTGTCATGACATTGCCACATGACCCCAAGGTAGGTCAGTTCTGGTCTGTCACACGTTATAGCAATGAGAAACGATTGCCCCTGAATCCTGCAGATATTGGAGGAAACAACATTCAGGCGTACAACGCTTTTAACACTAAGCCTGATATGAATGGCAACGTCACCATTACCTTTAGTAGAAATGATCCCAAGGACGGAACGTACTGGATGCCTGTCACGGATCCATACTATGTAATTGCTCGATACTATGGACCGAACAGTAACATGAACGGCAAAACAGCGCATGACATCATTTTTAAAGGAACCAAGCTGGAGACTAAGTTTAAGGTGCATAAGTTTTAAAAGCTAACCTTTTAATATGAAGGACACAATCGTTTAGTGCAGGTGATATCAAGGTACAGGAGGATTCGCCAAAGGGTGACAGGAAAGCCAATTTGCTTCCTGCGCCGGACGGTCCGTTCTAAGGTGTTTTGCGTATCGACATGCCGAAATCGAAAGTGCTTAACGGTATGTGGAAAGCACCGGCGATGAAGTGGATGAATTAGCAGGGTTAAAGAAGTTTCCATAAACGGAGCTTACACACTGCATTTCAACACCCCGGGTGCGATCAACAACCTGGAGGTCGTAGAGAACTGGAATGGCCTGTTCCGCGTCTACTTGCCAGAATCAGTGGATAGTATTCGGGAATTCAAGGCGGCTGTTATGAAAAGGCTGCTAAACGAAATGAGAAATAGAGTGAAATCAATTTTTAGGGTAGGAGTTACACTATGAAACCAACATTGAAAGTTTTAATCATTACAATGGTCTTTAGTTGTTTTGCAACTATCAGCCTTGCCTCACCAAAGTATTCTGCCAATGTCCCTGAAAATGTTACGACTCCAGATGTTGTTCAGACAAACCAGCTTGGCGAGTTACGTTTTTTTGATGGCATGCCTTCAGATGAGACTGTAAGCAAGGTCTATGACCATCTCGATTTTTCCAGGGGAGTAGAAACCTTCTTGACCGGGATTCCTGCCGCTTCTTTATATGCCTTTGTTGAAGGCATGAAGGAAGCAGGTATGGACACCTTTAGCATGGGCATTCATGAAGATCTTCTAGATGCTCGCTCGCTGTGGCTGACACCAAACACAACTGTGGTGTATTGCATTGCTGAAATTAATGTAAAAAACGGTCCAACCGTTATGGAAGTACCACCGGGTGTTCTCGGGCCAGTTGATGACGCCTTTTTTAAATGGGTGACTGATATCGGCTTTACTGGCCCTGATAAAGGTAAGGGGGGTAAATATCTGTTTCTCCCGCCGGGCTATGAAGGAGAAATTCCGGATGGCTATCATGTTGCTAAAACAAAAACCTATCGTAATTATACATTGATGCGGGCTTTTGTTATTGAGGGTGACCTTAAAAAAACCGCTGCGCATATCAAAAAATACTGGCGTCTTTATCCTTTGTCGGAGGTAAATTCTCAAAAGCCCCCTCATTTCGTTAACTTGAGTGGAATAAAATACAACACCGTTCATGCCAACAATTTTGACTTCTATAAAGAATTGGATGCGGTCGTTCAGTATGAACCTGAAGATGCATTTAATAATGAATTAGTTGGTTTATGGGCTTCTATAGGCATTAAAAAAGGAGAGACTTTTGCGCCAGACAAAAGAATGAAAGCTATTCTAATCGAATCAGCTGCTGTAGGAAATGCCACAGCAAGAGCATTAAGCTTTAGACCTAGAGCTAAAGCACCTTATTTCTTTGAAGACCGCCAATGGTACACCGCCTTTGTAGGAGGTACTTACACATTTATCAACAATGGCGAGATGATGAGAGATTACAGAGCTTTTATGCACTATATGGCAACTGGTATAACACCTGCAATGACAAAATCAGCTGTAGGAAAAGGTTCTGCATATCTATTTACTGCTCACGATTCTGAAGGAAAATATTTGCGGGGAGAAAATACGTATAAAGTGACAATGCCGGGCCCTGTCCCTGCAAAGAACTTTTGGTCATTCGTGGTTTACTCAGGGCAACATAGAAGCTTGCTTGAGACCGATCAGCGATCCGCCGGTGTGGACAGTAAAAGTCCTGATATAAAAGCGAATCCAGATGGCTCGTATACTGTCTGGTTTAGTCCTGACGCTCCAAAAGGTAAAGACGGGAATTGGGTGCAGACAGTTCCCGGAAAGAGCTGGAATACATTGTTACGCCTATACGGGCCCCTTGAGTCTTGGTTTGACAAGACTTGGAAACCTGGCGATTTTGAACTGGTGGAATAGGGAGGCGATATGAGTATTCATAATCATTTAGTTGTTTCAACTATACTGTTGGCTGTTTTTTCATCGCCGGTGTTTGCTCAACCGGTGGCGGAGACTGGCACAGCTGTCTCAACTGATTTTTCAGCCCAGGAACTGGCAAAACTTAAACAAAATCCCGTCAGCGGCTTGCGTCAGTCGATATTGACGGCCAATGTCAGTCCAGACGTGCCTGATTCCGACGATTCGTTAAACGCATATTCATTACAACTGGTGTGGCCGTTTGCGCTGAACGAGGACTGGAGGCTCATTACTTATTCAATTCTGCCGTTGATCGATCTGCCGGGAGTGGCGGGGCAAGACTCAACAACTGGCCTCGGCAATACACTGCTCAATTTCTTTGTCTCTCCGCAGGAGGCTGGAAACTTCGTTTGGGGTGCAGGTGCTGCTGTGTCACTACCTACTCATAGTGAACCCGAGCTGGGCAGCGACAGTGCCGGGTTGGGTCCGACGGCCGTACTATTCTATGCGAAAGATGCATGGAGCGCCGGTGTTGTTTTACAAAATGTCTGGTCAACAGATGGATCTAGTGACGATGAGTTCAATGTGTTCGGCGCGCAATACATTTTCAATTACAACCTGAATGATGGCTGGTATCTGTACAGCAATGCGACGATTACCGCCGACTGGGAAGCCGATTCAGGTAATTGCTGGACGGTGCCGGTTGGCGGAGGTGCTGGCAAAATATTTAATATTGGCGAGCAGCCACTAAGTGCATCATTCCAGCTGCTTTCAAATGTTGAAAAACCTGATGGCGCTCCCGACTGGGGATGGAATTTTCAGTTAGCCGTGTTATTTCCATGAGCTCTCATGCTTTGCTGGTTAGGTACATACCGTGATTGGAGATTAAATGAAAAACTAAAAAAAATTCATAACGAAACGTTGAGTGGATGTTAATGCTAATACTGTTTTGATATTTGGGGAACGTTAATATGGCAGAGGCCAATGAAATTGTCTTCCATGCAGGCGACGCACGACCTAATTCAAAGCAAATAAAGGATTTCCGATCGTTCTTCGCGAATGGATCTCCTTAAAAATAATATATAGAGGTGTTACATTATGAATACACAAAAAATAACTCGAAGCTTCATTTTTGGAGGCTTGGTTGCCGCATCGCAAATGTTCTCGATCAGCCATGCTGCAGACGCTGCACAGGCAGATAAAACAGGTACCAACCCGGTGGATTTCACGCGAGACTTACGTTTGTCTAATGAGTATTCGTGGTTGGAAGCCCCTGGAGGAGGCAGTCAAAATTTAACGACGGTTGATTTTCGGATGCCTATGTTAGACGGCAAGTGGCAATTCCGCGCTCGTACTCGGTTTAATACTGTCACAGCCGACCTGAATGATGATGGTATTGATGAGCTTGACGATTCAGGAATGGGTGATAGTGATTTGCGGTTCCTTACGGTACCCGTATTGGATATGGCAAACCGTCAGGCTTTTTCTGTCGGGCTTGAAGTGTTTTTAGATACGGCATCCGAAGACGTCTTGGGCAGTGGAGCAACCTCTCTTGGTCCGCAGCTTTTTTATGTGAAATTCTTGAAATCTGGTTTATTCGCCCCAGGCATACAATACAAATTTAGTGTAGATGAAGATAATGGCAGAGATGAAATTGATCAGGTGCTGATTGATCTAAATTACCTACTGATGGCCAAGGATAAACTGTCCTGGTTCTTTACTGATCCACAAATTGTTATCGACAATGAAACCGAGAAGGAATTCGCTATTGTTGATTTAGAGTTTGGTTGGATGATGAGTAACTGGACAGATTTGAAAGGCCATAGTATTTATATTCGACCCAGCGTCGGAATCGGTTCAGACCGCCCAACGGATGGTTCGCTTGAAGTTGGATACAAAATGGTTGGGTGGTAATTGGTAGCTGTCTTGATACTTAGCTGAGATATTTATTAAAGAAAATATGCATTCTGACGAAATTGAGCAAATCTATTTTTTCAGACTTTGGCAAGTATTTCTAGTTTGGTGCATTCAATAAGGCAAGTAACTATTAGTATGTAGTATGCCGGGATCAGAGCGTGGCATTCGTGATTGGGCAACTAACTTGGCAGGTTTATCTAAAGAAGAAGGTTAAATAACCGCACAAATAGCCAAAAATATTAGGGTGATCAGGATAAGCGCTTACCAAACAATCATGGTTTCGGTGAGTTATTCGACACACTTAATAATCTAAAATTGATGGGTCAAGTGGAGGCGGTACTCAATACTGCTTCTTCCACAAAAGAACATATAGGTGAGGGTAAGTTACAGGTAACGCGCTATCTTAATCCCTTTACATCAAAATGGGGCGAAGTATCTATAGTTGAAATTAAATTAAGTCTGGAGCCATAAATAATTCAGGTAAAAGGCCAATCGTTAAACTAAACTTGATATAAGAAATGGGTAAATCAAGAGGTTGTACTTGTGAAAACAATATTAAGATTGTTATTAGCTGTGTATGTTAGTTGTTCATTTAGCACGAATGCCGCTGATATGTTGGTCGTTGAAATTGCTTAACCTTGGGCCAAATTTAGCACGAATGCCGCTGATATGTTGGTCGTTGAAATTGCTGAACCTTGGGCCAAATTTGATGGAACCGGGTATGCAGTGGAAGTATTTGATGCGGTACAAAAGGTCACAGACTTAGACCTGGAACTTTCGGTCTTTCCTTTTGCAAGAGCAGTTGCTATGTTCAAACAAAAACAAAGTGCATGCTACCTTGGTGGTGATGAGCAAGTTGCTTTGGATTATTTGAATATTGAAGTAATAGCTTCAGAACCGTTTTACGAAAGTAAGATCTTTGTATTCACACTTCGTTCACACTTCGAGACCAAGCTTTAATAGAATATAAAGAACAGCTTCAGAATAAAAGAGTTGGTATCAATCTGGGGGTTGGATTAGAAACGCTAGGTTTGGAACAAATTGACTTTCAGAGTATTGAGACCGTTGCGAGCGTAGAGATGAATTATAAGAAGTTGAAGGCTGGTCGTATCGATGCATTTTTAGCGTACCAATCTCATTTACCTCGAAACTATTTAAAAGAGTTGAATTATAGTAAAGGCTTTCCAATTTATATTAATCTGGAAAAACTAGCTTGCCATCCAAGTCAAACTAACAAATTACGAATTCAACTGTTTAACGAGGGCTTACGAGAAATACGTAACAATGGGCTGTTAAATCAATTGTTCAAAAAGTATTTCATTCAGTTTTAGAATGCCAAAGGCCAGTAATTGTTTTCTTGGGTGCTATTTTAATAAAAAGATTTAGGGGTAAGCAGTGACTGACATAGAGAAGGATATAATCTTAGAGCCAGGCGAGGTCTTGTTTGATACCGATAGTCCTTTATCAATCGCATACTTTATTCTTGATGGCAGAGCTGAATGCACTGATATTGGAAAAAATGCAGAAAATATGCCACCAAATTGGTGTAAGTAGTCTGAGCGTTGAAGTTGGGAGAGCTGAAGAGAAAGCTGTTTAAAATCTAGCTGTTATGGCTACATATTTATAATAGGAACTCATACGATCAATATTGATACCTAAATAGCTATAAAAGAGCTGGGTTCCGGTTAACCAAAAGTAGGTGCTTTAGGCGAAAGACTACCGGAATGGCAAGGGTTTGAGTCGTGTAAAGCCTTCAGAAAGTGGTTTAAATTAAAATGGCTTCTACTCGGTTTCGTCCATTCTCTTTGGCTAGGTAAACAGCTTCATCTGCTCTTTTTAAAGTATCTTCAATTGATAAGTCTTTATTGATAACCGTTGTTAAGCCGATACTCGCGGTGACTTTAAGTCGATGTTCAGCATGGGTTATTTCTAAGTTTTCCAGTGCTTGCCTAATTCGTTCTGCAACAAATTTTGCCGCTTCTAATTCAGTTTCAGGTAGAAGAACGACAAACTCTTCTCCGCCAAAGCGAGCAACTAATTCATAGTCCCTAACGAGGGTTTTTGAGATGCTTGCAAAGGCGACTAATACTGAGTCGCCTGCATCATGACCGAAGTTATCATTGACCTGCTTAAAAAAATCCAAATCGATCATCATGAGGCTGAATGCAAGTTGCTTTCTTTTGTAGCGGGCCATTTCATTATGTGCGCGTTCAAGTAAATGTCGCCGATTAGGAAGTTGAGTCAAAGGATCGGTTGAAGCAAGTATTTCTAATTCTTTTTTGGATTGCTTAAGTTCACTTTCTCTTTGTTTTAAGGTCTCCAGTGCCATCTCATGAGTTTTATATAACCAGCCAACGCCCAGTATAGAAACCATGACTACAGCTATAAATCCGGTGGTATGAGCTATCCAAGTGATAGGTGATGCTACGTAGGCATTAAAATCAACTTTAAACCAAGTGTCACTAGATAGTACGAGACCAAATACAAGTTGAACGCCTAACGCAGATAAGGCTGTTATAATGCCTATTTTTAGTCCTAGAAATATGATGGCCAGTAAAATACTGGCGCCAAATAAGGCGCTAAATGAAGAGGCAATTCCAAAAGATAGCATGCCAAATAATCCTGAAATAAAGAATATTCCCACTAATGTCGACGCGCGTAGGCGATAAGAAAATGTATGCTGTGACATAGTGATTAAGAATAAAGTTAGTAATATACATATATGTACTGTAAGAATAGGGTGCCAACCAATATCAAAAGCACGACTGATTGATGCGATTACACTAACTAGAAAGGTTACTAAGTAAATCTTTAGCATCCAGTTGAGTATTGTTTCCTTATGGGTATTTATATTTTCGACAGAATTTTCAATTAAACACGTTCTGATGTTTTTATCTGTTTGCTGAAACCACTTGAACATGATGACATCTCCACTAGATTATATTCATGTGGTAAATTACTGATAGGTATTCAACTTGAGCTGAATGTTTTCATGATACTTATTAGAGTTTAGCTGTTCTTTCTAATTTTGCGCTATGGACTTTATTTACTTGAGCTATTAATAATAAGCTCTTTTTTTCAGGTACTGCGGAACCTACTAATTATTGCTAATACAATAGCGAGATAGAATTGATCAGTGATAGCTTCTACTCCTGCTTGAGGTACCCATTCCGCGTTCTGTTATTAACTCAATCAAATAATATTGACTAGTATAAATGCGCAGACAAATAACTTTCTAAGTAACACCCTACATAAAATGCCGTTATCTGCTCGAATTATTATCGCTATGATTTTTGGGTTAATATTAGGTGGTTACTATTCAATCGTCTATATTGGTGTAAATGAGCATTGCTAATGCCTTCGTCATGTTATTACAGATGACTGCTTTGCCTTACATAGCTTTATCATTCATTATTGATTGGCAGTCTATCTCCCATTAAAGCAACTAGCGCAGTTAAGCATAGTTTATACGACCTCACTTATAGTGAAAACATTGTGAAGCGATATTTTAAAAATCCAAAAAGTTTGGGGAATATCTACACCAAGTTTTTTTAAAGAAAAAGATACACATTTGATGCGATGTTGTTTGGAGCTGCTACAGCATCAGCATGGACGCTCATTAATTCTGAGTATACCTTTGTTGTTCCTAAACCTGCTAGACCAGCACTATCAATGTCTTTTGCAATTAAGAAAGACGATTATGCATTTGAATTATTTATGATAAAAGGATAGAAATGAAAAAACAAAGTAAGGCGATTGATCACTCACTCAATTATTGGATTGCAGGTAAAAAATATTAATTTTTTAAAATTAAACCTTAATTGGAAGTGGCAATAATCAAAAGGAAACCGCAGTAAATATTTCGCGGCTCTTTGAGAGCCTAATATTTATAACTACTGCGGCGTATAGAAAATCGCAGCTCCAATTAGGTGGCCAAATCTACTATGCGACTACAATAATAGTTCAGATTTGGGTATAAATAGTTTGTGAACGAATTACATTATAAAATAAATAGGCAAATACCAAGTCAAAAAATGCTGGGATATTAATTGTCCACACAACCAAACCTGAAAGAGTATCTACAAGACAAACAACTACAACGCCCAATTTAGCATACATACCAAAATATATTTCAGCACGGCATTCAAGGGGCTTGGTACTTATATAATAATATAAACCGCCAAATGCTAGTACCACGATCGCAAAAAGATGTACAAATACCGGTTGTGTTGCCGCCGCTCCAAGTTGAAATATCTCGATGAATAAGTCGGTGGCAAATAACAAAGTGAGTGCCACTGAAATATTGAACAGTGCGCTTAGCTGAAAAAGTATTTTAACCTGCTTATTATTCATATCGACCTCTTATTTACTTTGTTTGAATGAAGTAAGCATTTTCCATGGGATCAATAAACTTGATTGTTTACTGTAGCTCTCCCACTGAGGGTATCGTGAAATTGATTCGTCTTTAACTAGCATTCGTGAAAAAAAGAATAAACAACCATAGGCAAAAACGACATAACTTGGCCATTGATTTGCCAATAAAGCGTAAGATCCGTAAATCATAATTTCGCCTAAAAAATTAGGATTTCGGGTATATTTAAATACACCTTCGGTGATCAGGCCTCTATTATATTTTAAACTGAAATGTTTTTGACAATCGGCAGCTATCATCCATGTAATACCTAAGGTATGAATAGCAATCGCTGTAGCAAGTAGTTCACCCGACACAATAGTGTGGTTACTAATGAATACCCAAGGGATGACCCAATACCACGCTACAAGCATTACATAAGTCATTATTGCACCAGAGTAGGTGACGCGTGTTTCAAAGCTACCATCCCTAAAACCAAAGTCTTTAATTAACCAACAATAGCCATAAACACCGTGCATTCCCAGGTAAACCCAAGCGGCTATTGAGAAGTTGTTGTAGTAATTCATCATCCCATAAATAAGAAAAATAGTAATAATTTTATGGAAATTAATTACCCAGGCCATCTTTAAATATTTTGGACCACCCAAAAAGTTTTCGGTGAGTGACGCACTGACGCTATAAAGAGTGCGCGCCCACCAGGGCGCTTTTTCTTTATAAACAGGGGGGGAGCTTATCGACATATGTAGCCTCCATCCATCACAAGTTCAGACCCTGTCATATAACGTGATTCATCAGACGCTAAAAATAAACAGCCATTGGCAATATCTTCAACCGTGCCCATTTCTCCAAGTGGGATATTCATTAACACGCGGGTTAACATTTGCTCGGCTTCTTCTGGCGATAAATTGGCAAGTGCATTTACAACTAAAGGTGTTTGAACAAAGCCAGGGTGAACAGAATTAACACGAATACCATATCGATGGTGAGCGCAATGTAATGCCATTGACTTAGTGAAAGTACGCACTGCGCCTTTACTTGAGTTATAAGCAAGCGTATTGCGTTCACCAACAATGCCTTCAATAGAAGAAATATTAATGATTGAACCACCTGTTTCTTTCATAACCGTAGTGACGGCTTGGCAGCCTAGAAAGGTTCCCTCACAGTTTACTTCGTGGGTTTTTTTCCAGTCACTTAAAGAGGTATTTTCAAGGTCACCTGGAATAGCAATGCCTGCGTTATTGACTAGTACATCAATTCGTTCGAATACATCATTTGCTTTGTTTACAAGCTCTAACCATCCTTGCTCATCAACTACATCTTGTTTGTAGGCTATTATTTTTACGTCATATTTAGCCTTTATTGATTCGGCAACTTTGATCACCGCGTCTTCATTTATATCAGTTAGTATCAGTTGCGCGCCTTCTTGAGCATAACGCTTTGCAATTGCTTCTCCGATACCACTTCCAGCACCGGTAATTAGACATACTTTGTTTTCAATTCGTAAAGACATGATCGTTCCTCTTTATAGTAAGTCATCATTAATTAATAAAGTTCCGCCTTTAATGGCAAGCATTTCATTACAACCGTCGGCTATCATGCCTGCGCGGGCATCACGTAGAAGTTTTTCAATTGGGTATTCTTTGGTTAAGCCATTGCCTCCAAAAATTTGTAGCGCTTCACTGGCTACTTCAAATGCTGTTTGTGTCGCGGTAATTTTTGAAGAAATAGAACCTTGCAGGGCAGGTTGCTCAGCTTTTGCGTTGTATTCGGCCGCACGGCGTACTAATGCTCTGGCCGCTTCAATTTTTCTAAACATATGGAATAAACGGTAACGAACATTTTGATGTTGGATAATTGAAACACCGCCTTGTTTACGTTCATGAGCATATTCATGTGCATGTTCATAGGCTGCACGAGCAACGCCTACGGCTAGATTAGCTACATGAATGTTAGCTTCAGCTAAGGTATGGTCGACCATTTCTGCGTACTTATCGGGACCAACAAGTAGGTGATTAAGAGGTATTTTTACATTATCGAAATAGATTTCACCTTGATTCAAGCTGCGAAAGCCAATCTTATCAAGAGGTTTACCCTTTGAGACACCCTCAATATCAAGAGGTACGATCAATACTGCACCGGGCTTAGTTTCACCATCTTGCTCAATATGACAATAAAGCGCACACACTTGAGCCGTAATGGCACCCGAGACCCAAGCTGATTTTTGGCCATTTATAATAATATGGTCATCTTCAATACGGGCAACACAGTTTGCACGGCCATAGCTGCCATTGGTAGCGGCAAGTTTACCTTCTGCATCAAGCATATCTGTCCCATGATCTGGTTCGGTTATTCCCCAGCAGCCTAACTTACCGTGACAATAATCAACCATTTCCATATTTCCAGCGAGTGCTGAATATAGGCCAGGCATTTGGCTTACTAAAATCATACCGGCCAAACCGCCGTCGCCCCATGCCATTTCTTCGGCAGCAATAAGCATTAAACGGCTGCGTTCATTAGGTTCAAGTTCTAATAAGGTTTTAACATTAAGTCCAAAATCACTTGCTTGCTCTAATATTCCCCATAATGGAGAGTCTGCTGCGATGGCTTCTTCAGGAGACATTTTGTCAATTTTCTGCCCAGCAGGTCGCAAAACTTCTTTAGCAAAATGATGCATGTTATCTTGAATTAGTTGTTCCATTTCAGAAAGTGGTGCTTCTAAACCACTTAATGGTAGCGTTATATTATTAGTCATAATGTTTCCTATTTAGTTTGTATCGTATGTGTCAGTGATATGCTTTTATCGTGTTATTTTTCAAAACTGCTGAGATATTTAACTAAGCCCATTCGGGAATTTTGTGATAAAAAACGATTGATAAATGACCATACTTTTGTTTTTGAACTCAATAAATAGCTGCTTTTTGTGTCATTAACCGCCTTTAAAATCAGCTTTGCTACATCTTCAGAATCAAGCGTTACAGCCATTTTTTTTGTCAAATTAGGGTGAACACAAGCGCCCATTTTGTTATTTAAAACGGGTGGTTTAATGCTTACAACACGGATGCCATCTTTTTCCCATTCAATACTTAATGCTTCGCTTAAACCATTTACATAGTGCTTAGTAGCACTATATACCGCGAGATAGGGGATACCATGAATGCTTGATGCAGAGCATAAATTAATCATCAAACTATTAGGTGTTTCTTTTAAATAGGGGTGCGCAAATTGAGCAACATTGGTACATCCTTTAATGTTTATATCAATCATGAATTGATGTTGTTCAGACGACAATTTTTCGAAAAGGCCGCTTGAAAGTACGCCTGCATTATTAATCAAGACGCCAAATTTTCCTTGGGTATGTTGGGAAAAATGACTAAGGGCATCTTTTATCGAATCATTTTTGGTTACATCGCAATAACTGCCACATGCATTAGGGAAGTCATCGCTTAATAATAGTTTTTGTATTTCATCGCTATTTATGTCGTAAAGGCCGACAAAGTATCCTTTTCTTGAAAATAGCTTTGCGGTTAATAAACCAATACCTGATGCCGCGCCTGTGATAAAAACTGTTTTCATAGCATGGCTCCTTCGCTAGCGATATTAATGATATTTTTAGCATCGACCGAAAAATCTTCTAATAGAAAGCGTTCTTGTGGTTTTTCTGAAGCTGTTTTAGGAATTCTATCGACGACTTGTAGGTAATCCGGCGTTAAGTTTGCTTCTAGATTTTCCTTAAAATAAGCGGTAATTTTTTTAGCATCAAAATCCGTAGAAACTTCTATAGCTGCAACCACATCTTTTTCGCCAGGAGCCTGGTTGTCACCCGTCACACCATAAACATAAACGTCTAGAATTGAGGGGTGCTGTGACAGCATCTTTGCAACAAAATCGGTATTCACAAAGTCACCATTTTTACGAATGCCTCCGCCTTTACGAAAATGAAAATAAAGCCAACCATCTTTATCAACATGGCCGATATCGCCCATGCGTAACCAGCCACCACGTGTTTTGTTGATTGAAGCTTCAGTGTTGTGAAAATATTCAACGACGGGGCTTGATCCGTCAGCATTTCTAAAGCAAATTTCGCCAGCTTCGTCCGTCAGACACTCTTGATCTTGATCATTAAATATTTTAATTTCTAAGTGGGGTGCAACACGACCACAGCTACCGACAGGGCCAATACCTGAAGGGTTAAACGTTAAACCTCCTTCGGCAGCACCATAAAATTCACACAGTTTTACATCAAAACGTGTTTCAAAATCTGACCAAATAGATTTCGGCATACCTGCAGAAAGAATAATCCGAACAGGGTTGTCGTTGTCATTAGGTTTTGGGCATTCAGAAAAAATGGCCGTGGTCATACCACCCAGTAAATTAAACCAAGTACAGCCATAATGACGGGTAATATCCCACAGGCGAGATTTAGTAAACTTAAGGCTGATAACACCGCGAAGGCCTAAGGTAATAATAGTGCCTAGGGTAACAATTTGGGCATTAGCATGTGTTAGTGATAAGCCAGTGTAAGGGCGATCTTCTTCTGTTAGCCCCAGAACGTTGCCTATAATAGCGCCACTGGCAAACTTGGCATGGCTTGATAATATTGCTTTAGGATCACCCGTTGTGCCTGAGGTGTAGAGCATCTGCATTGGCGCGTTAGGGTCTGTACTTTGAACATAAATATGTTTGGAAATATGATCGTGACTATCTGTTAACATTGCATCAATGGCTGGATAGCCTTTAGCATTTTCAGACAAGGTGATTAACCAAGTATCCTCACGACCTTTCCAGGCTTGTTCAACATTTTCTAGTGCGTAATCAGCCACAATAGCGCCTTTACACTTTGCGTAGTCGAGCATATAGCGCAGTTTATCGCCCTTTGTGCGGGGATCTATTGGTACAAAAATAGTCCCTAAAATCGAAGAAGCGACCATAAGATCAACAAATTCAGCATGATTAGCCATGACAAGAGCAAAAGCATCACCTTTTTTTAAGCCTTTTTTTGCTAATGCAATGGCTAGTTTTTGACCATTATGCCAGAGTTGTAAATAGGTTCGTTTTGTTTCTATGAAGTTTCCATTTTTATCGATATCAACAAAAGTTAAAATATCTCGCGAAGGCGCCTTGTTAGCCCAGTCATATATTCTATTTGCTAATACTGCTAAATCACACATACTAAACTCCTTCACTTGATAAAATAGTGACCACTGTTGCAGCGGCATCTAATCCAATCATTCCTCCACCGTTATGCGCTAAACCTACTTTGGCGTTATTGACTTGACGTTGCCCGCATTTACCACGAAGTTGTTCTGTTATTTCAACAATTTGTGCGGCTCCTGATGCGCCAATCGGATGACCTTTTCGAAGCAAACCGCCAGAAACATTAACCGGAATTCGTCCACCAAGTCGGGTAGCGCCTTCTTCGATTAACTTGCCTCCTTGCCCTTTTTCACAAATACCTAAATATTCGTAAGCAATTAATTCTGAAGGCGCAGAGGCGTCGTGTAATTCAATTAAACTAAGGTCTTTAACTGTAATACCTGCCGCTTGATAAGCTTGGTCTGCAGTATATTTTCCAATACAGTTATCGTCTTCATACTGATTGAAACCAGAAGCTAGTACAGAGGAAAGCACCTTGACGGGTTTGTGCTTCTTGAGTGTTTTAGCAAGTTTTTCACTCACTATAATGATTGCTGCGGCGCCATCGCCAATAGGTGAACACATAGGCAAGGTAAGTGGTTCTATAATTTCACGAGCAGCCAGTACCTCTTCAACGGTCATTTCTTGTTGGAATTGCGCTCGAGGGTTTAAACTACCGTGGTAAGAATTTTTAGCTGAAACACCCGCGATTTGTTCTTTGGTCGTTCCGTATTGCTTCATGTGAGCCTTGGCCATTAAAGAATAAATATCCATAAAGACCGAACGAGTAACGCCTGCATTTTCTGTATCAACTTTCTCATCCGCTTTATCAGCAAGCGCCTGTAATGCCCCCAGCATGCCATCCGTTTTTTCTGTATCAACTGCACCGTCAAAGGCTGCAAAAGTACGGCGTTTATCTTGATGGAATAGCTTTTCAAAGCCACAAACCAGCACTACATCATAAAAGCCTGCTGTCACCATCATGCATGCTTGTTGAAAAGCTGTTGATGATGTTGCACAGGCATTTTCAACATTAATAACGGGTATTTTGCCTATGCCAAGCTCTCGAAGCGCCACTTGGCCACTAATCATTTCCTGACCTTGAACGACACCACCCGCACCATTTGCCATGTATGCCGCTTCAATATCATCGCTTGATAAACCAGAGTCAGATATGGCTGCTGTGATCGCTTGGCCTGCCAATGTTTTTAGTGGTGTGTCTAAATGTTTGCCGAACGTGGTCATGCCAACGCCTGCAATATATGCATTCATTTTCATAGCTATCTCCCAACTTATTCAGGGCGGTTTGTAAAGCCAGCTTCAGAAAAAACATCTAATAACTCTCGATGGCCAAAAGCTGTTGCTGCTGACTGAAAACCAGTCTTTTTGATATTGTTGTTTAATATGCGCAGCGCACCTTCAGCACAAATTTCACCTGTCCAGGTATAGGGCGCTGCTAAAAAGAGGATAAATTGCTTAGCAGAATTGCGACCACGACCGTTACAAACAATAATTGAACGTTGAACATCAACATCGTCTTTAGGTGGTTCTGTTTGACAGATCTGATCGCCAATTTGATTAGTAAGTGCTTCACGTGCTGGTTGATCCATACCCACAGAAAGTTGGTTATATTGTTCTACTGCTTCTAAAATGCCATCAATTAAGTGGGGGCCTACAGCGGTCAATACTTTGCAGTTACGTACACGAATATCATCTTGATACCAAATGGGTTCACATGCACCACCCCATGGAATAGCTTGCTCTGTAAGGTTAACAAAGGGGATTGTTACGTTGTAAGACTCATTGTTTGGCCAGGACTTTAACTCATTTTGTTCTAAGTAGTATTGCGTATCAGGATTACATTGCATTCTCAAAAATGATTTTGTTGAAGCAACTGAAGGTAAGCCATTGTCTGGCTTATAAAGAATATCGAGCATATCGATACCTTCTTGTTCTAATACAACTTCTGCTGCAAGCGCACCTGCTGCCCACATAAATGAATTAGCGGGGCAGAGTACTAATTTTTTATCAGCAAAGGCTTGACCAAATTTTTCTTTAATAGCTAATACCCAATCTTGTTCACCTGTGGTATCTAAGTAGTGCGTGTTGGTATTCAAACATGTTTCAACAATTGGCCACCCTAATTGCATGAAAGGTCCTGCAACATTAATAACGACAGTCACGCGTTCAAACAACGGTGTTAATTCTTCTATTGTGTTATTGGCGGTTACTAGTTCAGCATTCACGCTACTACCTACACGCTGCTCCACCACTTCAATAGCAGCTTGTAAGCGTTCTAAGTTTCGACCAGCAAAGATAAATGGAATCGCTCTTTTATGTAACGCTTCTGCAATTAACTTTCCGGTGTACCCACTTGCGCCATAGATTAAAACTTGTGCATTAGACATATTGAATTCCTTGTTTGATGAATTATTTAATAACTTGTCATCATCATAGAGCGCATTAAACGTGAACAGAATATGGGGAATGGACAATGACTTGTGAAATTAGGACAGCTGTGTTTATATTCAAACTTAAGATGGAGAGGAGCACTAATAATGATAAATTCAATTGCTTCAAGGTCTCATAGTGGTAAAGCAATCACGACGCAACTGAAAATACTCGAAACACTTGGTTATGATAGTGAGCAGTTATTATTTAAAACAGGTCTGGTGTGTGAAAAGCTTGAAGATGAAAACCGAGAATTGACAAGGGAAAGTGAGAATAAATTCTATCAAAATATTCTTGATTTAGTCGATGATAAATTAATAGGATTAAAACTTGGGGAAGGTTTTTCACCACAAAAATATGGTCTATTTGGTTATGCGCTACTAAGTGCAAAAACCTTAAGGCATGCTATTTTATTCGCAACAAATTTTTACCAATTAACGTTTACTTATTTTACTTTTAACTTCAAAGTTTATGGGGAGGAGGCTGAGTTTATTATCACAAACCCTATTCCTACAGACTTTCAGGTATTAAATTTATTAGTGGACCGAGACATTTCTGCTACTAAGGTAGCATTGTCAGAAATGATAGGGGAGGGTTTCCCCGTTACTCGCATTGAACTTCCACATGACGGTCACGGGCAGCAGCAGCGTTACCATGATTATTTTTCGTGTGATGTTTTATTTAATCAACCCAAAGCAAAGTTAATATTTAAATCAAACATCGTAGATAATGCACTACCAAACAGTGACTCAACAACTTGTGATTATTTTCTTCAACAATGCCAAATGTTGATTGCTAAATTATCAAGCCATAGTAAATTTGTTGATCAAGTGCGAATGATTATTTTAGCCCGACCAGGTTATTTTCCAGATATAGATTATATTGCTGAAAAGCTTGAAATGTCACCCCGTACATTACGACGAAAATTAAGCACTGAAAATAGCAGTTACAGAAAAATTCTAGATGAGATTCGTTTTAAATTTGCAGTAGAATATTTAACTGAAACGAAGCTTCCTTTAAGTGAAATTAGTGGTTTATTAGCATACTCAGAACCAGGGAATTTTACCCATGCTTTTAGGCGGTGGAGTGGGCGTTCACCTAGGGCCTATAGGAAGGAAATATTCCAGTAATAAACAGGATATTTTAATGTAGAGGTTATATTAATATGGTTGCCCGTAGGCGAGAAAAATATTTAAATTTTGTTGCAGGTATTTATTATGGCGTTCAGCGTGTAGGAAAATAGAAAATACCCGATAAACAGGGTGTCTAATCTGGTAAAATGACATTTTGCTCTTTAGTAGAATGTTTCATGTCTAATTTCTTGAATGACAACCCTTCAGTTTCGATGGTCAAACTACAAAACTAACCAGACTAAGTATACTTGTGCTCATTCATTGGCTGCTCAATATGCAGATAGAGACTGTAGTGTTTTTGTTATCTTATTAAACATACAGAGCCTCATATCATCGTAATTATTGCCATAGCCTGGGTCTCCCGACATTCAAAAATGGTTGGCTTTTGCTCAACTGCCGCGGTTGAGCTTTCTGAGTTGCTGGACATTCTGGCCAAGCTCTAAAAGAGTGTTATATATAGCGATACCTAGCGATACATTACTAGGTATCGTTGGAATTTTACTCGTCGTAGACTTAAGAATTCAAATTTCTATATGTTCTGAAATCTCAAGTGCATCGTCAATTTCAACACCCAAATACCTCACGGTACTTTCAAGTTTTGAATGACCTAATAATATTTGAATAGCACGAAGATTTTTAGTTTGTTTATAAATAATTGATGCCTTTGTTCTCCTTAATGAATGAGTTCCGTAGGCTGATTTATCAAGGCCTATACTTTCTACCCATTTGTTAACGATGCGTGCATATTGTTGAGTTGAGAGGTGATCACCATAATGTATACGGCTTGGAAACAGGTAATCTCTTGAGCACAGTCCCATGAGATTAATCCAATTTAGTAAAGCCTTTTGTGTTTTCGGTGTTATTTCGAACTTAACAGGCTGTTTTGTTTTTTGTTGGAGAATGCTCGAACGGGATTTTATTTCATTTCCAATTGAAACATCTTTGACTGTTAGCTTAACTAAATCGCAGCCTCTAAGTTTGCTGTCTAGAGCAAGATTGAATAACGCGAGATCTCTGAATTTGCCACCCATTTCAAGGTGTATACGAATAGCCCAAATTTGTTCAGGTTTTAAAGGTAACTTTTGCCCGATCAACTTGCCCTTATTCCAAGGGGTTCTTTTTTCTCTCTGCTTGATGAATTGCATATTGATAGTCCTTTTATTTAGCGAAGGAGTGTTAAATATGAGTCGCATTTGGGGTATATCAATTTTTCAGCCTTAATCTATCCATAAAAAATATCTGAAATTTACAGGTCTTTCATTGGGTGAAGTAAGTAGTGCTGTTTTATTTTGTACGTCATTGGCGTATACTTTGCTGTATGGTTATTATTGAAACAAGTATTTTTACAAAACATATAAAGCAACTCATGTCTGATGACCAATACAGGGAGCTGCAAGAAGCGTTAGTTAATCGTCCTGACCTAGGGGATATTATTCGAGGTTCAGGAGGGTTGCGAAAAGTACGCTGGAAACTTGAATCGACAGGTAAAAGTGGCGGGGTTCGAGTTATTTACTATTGGGTCGTCGATGATAACCATATTCGAATGTTATATGTTTACCCCAAAGGTAAACTTGAAAACTTAACATCCGAGCAATTAAATACATTAAAAACAATTGTCGAGAGGTGGTAGCGTGGACGATAAAGAGTTTGATGAATTATTGGCTAGCGTTAATGAAATGGACAGTATCGTTAATAAAAATGCTGAGCCTTCGCGAAAAACTGAGTTTGCTGAGCCAGAAGTTAAAACTATACGAGATAAAGTTGGTTTATCACAAACAAGGTTTGCTGGTTTAATCGGTGTAAGCAAACGAACGCTTGAAAATTGGGAGCAAGGTCGGCGTCATCCTACTGGGCCAGCTCGCGCTCTATTACGTATCTTAGATAAAGATCCTCAATATGCTTTACGTGCATTGCATGGCTAGAGGTATATATCGTGGTGTAGGGTTTTTAATTTATTTCTTCGCTCAGATAATCTGGCCAAGTACTAAAAACGCATACAACGGAGTTAAAGCAAGCCTTTCTCAGGTGACAGCAAATCGCTAACTACTTCTTAAAATCGTTCCTTCCTGAATTGCTCAAGTAAAGTTCAACCATAATTAAGAGTCAAATATTTAAATATTTTAAAAAAACAATCTATTATTAGTTGATATGTAGAACTTGCTTTTCATGCTCATGAGAGTGCTCGCCATGCAAGTTTAAATATGGATAGTGGTTATATTATGAAGTACATTCAGTTTGCAGAAGGAATTAGTATTATCGTCGTATTGATATTGGGGCTATGTTCCAATGCTCATGGGCAAGATACTGACAAACTTACTATTTTTGTAGATAACAGTTACCCACCCTATATGTACCAACTTAAAGAAACAGAAGCTGTTGGATTATACCCACGGTTATTGGAAGAGGTTGTAAAACAGGCTGGGCACAAAATAGAAATCAAAGCCTACCCTTGGAAAAGGGCCTTATTATACAGTGCTGAAGGGAAAGGCGCTGTTGGCGGTGCTTACAAAAACGATGAGCGTGTTAAAACGTATGATTACTCCATTCCGCTATACCAAGAAAAACTTGTATTATTTGTAAATAAAAATAGTCAGTTTGAATTTAATACAATCGAAGACCTCAAAGGTAAAGTTATCGGTGTTAATCGAGGCTGGTCTTATGGGCAAGAATTTGATGCTGCAAGAGCGAGTAAGTTATTCACCGTAAGCATACGCAACAAGCCGAATGATAACTTCAAAATGCTTGATCTTGGTAGAATTGATTGCTTGATCCTTGATCAGCGATCAGGAGACTCGTATATCCGATTATTAGGTATTGAAGATCAAGTAACTTCATTGCCGAAGGCTTTTTCTATAAACAATGGATACTTGATTATCCCTAAAAAGCTCAAAATGAAAAAATTCTTAAATGAATTCAATTCAGCCCTAGAGACGATGCAAAAAGATGGAACTTATAACAATATTGTGCAGACTTTTATTCAAGGCACAATCGTTAATTAGTATTTTACCTTATTCGAAGCCTGTTTCATTGATCTTATACTATTTTTCTTAGAGCCTTAACGTCATGCATACCATTGAAAATTGAACGTTAATGCTCCGCAGCCTTTGTTGAGCATACGTGGCTGACGGACAATTTGGGCAAGTGCCAAAGACGCTTGATACGGAGTTAAAGCGTACTCTTACACTCGCACTAAATACCGCTGACTTTGAGTTAAAAATCGCTACCTTTTAGAGTGTCAGAAAATATGAGTAAAGAGCACTTGACGATACCTTGCTGATTGCTGAGAAAGCACTTTATTTGAGCGCAAAGCGACCCTTATTAAGTGCAAGGATATTGGCTTCACATTGAATAAAAGTGGTAATTCGGGTTATCTAAGATAACTTCAGCTCACCGCCATTGAACGAGTCATAATAAAATAAAGACAACTCAGGTAAACTCTCTCCAGAATTATTTACAGGCCCTTTTCTCCGTTATTGATATTTGTTGTGAATTTTATTATAGGTACCATTTGCTTTTAATATAGACAATGCATTATTGAATTCATCAACAATTTTTTCAATTCCTTCATATTGCTTAGAAAAACAAAAAAAGAACTGTTGCTTACTGATTGGGTAAAAATCGAACTTATTGGATAATCCCAGTTTTTTAATAGTGAAGTCTGCTGACTGTTGATTGACATATAAATAATCAAAACGCTCTACAGATAACATCTTCACAGCCATAAAACTATCAAGTGCTTCTACCGGTTTAATACCTATATCTTGAAGTGCTTTGGTACTTTCGTAAGCGACAATTGATCCAACACTCTGTCCTCTCACGTCCTCCAGCAATACAGGTTCAGGGCCTTTAAAACCTTTTCTGACATAAAAACCATTTACGAAGTCACTAATTGGATCAGAAAAAATCATAAAGTCTTCTCTTTCCTTTCTGTAAGCACAAGTTAGGATTCCTACAACACTCCCTAGCTTTGTATAAGACAACGCGCGCTTCCAAGGTAGAAATTGAATATCCGTCTCGTAATTTAATAAATTAAAAATTTCTTGCGTAACTTCATAATCAAACCCTTTAAGACCATCTACCGGTTCTAACATTTCATAGGGCGGATAATTTTCTGTTGCTATTTTCAGTTTTTTACGAGTTTCCGTTATAGCATTAGCGTTGGGTAAACTGTAGAAGATAATCAAAATTAGAAAAAATTTGAACATGAAGTCTCCATCAACTTATTTTATATTGTTGAGTGTTGTTAATAGACTATTTCAATATTGATACTAGTTGAGTGTCGGCGGTTTTCAAGAGAGTTAGCGTCTAATGTGTAAGTTTATGCCTAGGTTTATTTGGGGTTAGTTAGAATCATGGGCGGTATACCCATAACTTGAATCTCTTGATATGTGATATGTCTCAAAAATACGTCGAATGTATCTTGATAAGAAAATTAAGCTTAACTCTTTGATAGGCTATTTTCAGCAGACCAAAAAGGATCGCTTTTGTACTTCACAATTAGCTTCCCACAAACCCAAAAGGTAGTGCTTTTGCTCATTTTCATTCATTCAGCAGTGATCAAATTGGTTGCTTTATCCTTGTCTAAATAAGGCACCTGAACGGCAGGAATGTGGACACTCTCGTCACCGATATAATATTGTCGGCTATTTAAAAGGTAACCAGACAATTTTGTTTGGCGATATTTGAGTCGCTAGGTAGTCTTTAATAGGTCATATTGAGTGCTAACTTTTACATATAGACACTGCCGGTAATTTTGATTAATGTACGTTTTCTTCCACACTTCTTGAGTAGATAGTTGAATGCAGTTCATTCGAAACATAAATACAAGAGTGCTTTTCGCTTGGGCGGCATTACTTTTATTGCTTATGTTATGCGCTCAGAGTGTGACTCTTCATATTCATAGCTATGAACATGACCCCGTAGAGTCTCATCACTCTATTGATCAGTTAATTGACCACACACATTTATCAGATGCTCATTTATCGATAGATTCGTCGCATGCGGAGCATCACGATGGTGTCGCCTCTGAAGTTGATGCTTGCCCAGACTGTGTAGTCAACCAGTTGTCATTGAGTTTAAAAAGCATTGCGATAATAACTGTCGTTTTCTCACTTTTTTTACCACTGCTAATCAAATTTGTATTTCTTCGTATTGAAAATACACCGCCACTTTTAAGGCGACGCTACTTATCCCCACCGCTTCGCGCTCCTCCATGTTAGTTTGACCTTCTTTATCTGATTCCGCCTGGACAACAGGCGATGACATCAATGTATTAATAATAGTTTCCTCTGCCATAGCGGACAGCGCTGCGAGGAGATTATGTACAAACTAATTTACTTAGGAGGTAAACGCATGAAAGTGCTTACCCATATTAGTGATTCATGTGCTCAACAGCACTTATTAAATTCGTGGCCATCTTCATCAACAATAACAGTTGCGATTCATATCTCTCATCTGCAAAAAGACGAGGTGGTTATCAGTGATAATAACTAGAAATTCGATGATTAAGAGTGATGACATTTATTCTTCAGGAATAAAGATCATGTTTTTGCTACTAAGCTTAGCCGCACTCTTTCTAAGCGCTGACTTAGCTTATGCCCACGGAATGACTGAAGAGGAAAAACAAGCCATAATCGACGGGGGAAATTGGCAGTATATGTGGCTGGGTGCAACGCATATGTTGTCAGGATATGACCATCTCGCTTTTGTATTTGGAATTATCTTCTTCCTGACGTCCTTTCGAGAGATCGCAAAATACGTTACAGCCTTCACCCTCGGTCATAGCGTGACTTTGATCTATGCGACATTTAACGCAATTCAGCTCAACTACTTCTTAATTGATGCTGTCATAGCACTAAGTGTCTGCTATATCGCATTCTCAAATATTGATGGGTTTAGAAAGTACCTCAATATTGCGCCCCCAAACATGATGCTAATGATTGTTGCTCTGGGACTGATACATGGCTTCGGTTTATCAACACGGCTTCAGGAGTTGCCATTAAGCGACGATGCGCTGCTTTTAAATATCATCGCTTTTAACGTTGGTATTGAAATCGGCCAAATTGGCGCTTTGTGTGCGATGTTGATATTAATAGCAGCATGGAGAAAGTCTGAAGGCTTCAAATCATTTAGCTTAATCGCAAACTACTCGCTGATTGCCATGGGCATCTATTTGTTCTTCATGCAGATGCACGGTTATGAACACACGTCAAATCATTTAGCTTAATCGCAAACTACTCGCTGATTGCCATGGGCATCTATTTGTTCTTCATGCAGATGCACGGTTATGAACACACGGTAAATGCAGAGGAGTTTTCGATTGGTGAGGCGCCAACAAGCAGCACCGAGGGTGCCGGTGTCGTCGAATGGCGAGACACTCTAGAAATAGTCCTGCCAGCTAGAAACGACACCGAGTTCAAGCTAGAGGCCAATAAGGGGAGTCAATTTAGTTACATGTGGTCTAGCGGTGACGTTCCTTTATTCTTTGACTTTCATGGTGAGCCCAAAAACGATACGAGTGGTTCTTTTAAGAGTTACAAAAAAGGAACTGAAAGTGCGTTCTCAGGCTCGGTTGTAATTCCCTTTGAGGGGACGCACGGGTGGTATTGGAAAAACGCTACAACATCTTCTGTCACGATATCCTTAAGTCTACAAGGCGACTATCGGCTTATCTCGAAAAACACCCCAGCTCAACCGGTAAAACGGCACAAAAGTATCGGTTCATTATAAGGAATAGTTTATGCGTAAAGCTTCAATAATAAGTATGTTCATCACCCTGTTTATGCTGTTGGCAGGGTGTTCGCATGATCATCACAATGAAGGGCATCATCACGATGACACAAGTCATCATGTACATGCTGAAGATGACAGTAAGAAAAAATCAAAAAACACACATCAAGATATAAGTAATCAAAGCCTTTAGGAGGGTATATGTACTACGTAAATAGAATTTTATTAGCACTTTTTGTCATGCTTTCTAGCCAAGTTTATGCCGGAGCAGGACACAATCATGGCCACGGTCATGCGCACGATCCAATTTCACAAGCGGAAGCTCAGAAGATAGCCGAAGATAGTATTGCTCAACTAGTAAAGAAAGAGTCGATTGAAAAAACGTGGTCTAAGGCGTTATTTCAAAGCGCTGATCAAAAAGAGTTCGGAGATAAATTGGAGTGGGTTGTCGTCTTTAAAAATGACAAGGCTAGCAACACCAAAGAAAGCATACTGTATATTTTCTTAACGTTGGGTGGGCAATATATCGCAGCCAATTACACCGGAGAGTAACGGTTAACTGCTGAAGCAGTAGCTGACTAGTGTTGATCATTGATTCAGTGGTCAACACTTTTTCAGATTTTATGAAGTTAAAGAGTTGAAGCAAACCATGAATTATTATTTACTGACAATAATAGTAACCTCAGTTTTGATTGTTCTAATTGCAATTGGCACTTTGGTGCAATTAACTATCGCTTTGTTAGTTGGAACTCAAAGGCAAGCTCTGCCACCAAAGAGACATATTAGTGAAAATCGCACAAATTTAGCGACGTTACCAGATTATTTACCTGCCATTCCAATATTGTTGAGCGCATTACTAATTTCTTCATTAGGTGGTTCTTCGTAAATAATGGTCGTAGATGGTATGTTCTTGAAGGGTGTTAGGAGAGTAGGGGGCCTCCTTTTTGCGTAATAAATAACGGATCACTTGGTTTAATATTTGGATCACTAGAAAACCGGTAAAATATGTAATTTTCTAAAGCGCTTCTTAGCTCAGAATCGACCATAGGTAAATCTCTTGATTTTCCTTTGTGTGTTTTAATGGGTGGATAAAAATCTTCAGCATTAATAGCTGCTCCTGCTATAGCTATAGATTCTACTTGACGCAACATTTGCTCGAAAGCTTCCTTTTTAAAACTGATTGTTTTTCTTTCATATTTTGATTTTGAGCGGTTCATTGCATCAGCACCTTTAGTATAAGCTGCTGGCAGTGTCATCACTTGCAGTAATGTAAAATCTACGCCAGATTTAATCTGAGCTATTTCTTTAATTTGAAGTAAGGCAATTTCTTGAGCACGTAAACCCAGCTTAAAACTAAATTGCATTATTGCCGTATTTTTTTCAGGGTGACGTCTTTTTAAGATCTTATCGAATAAGTGTCGTTGCTGTTTTAGAGAGGGAGCACGCGCTTGTCCATTTTTGGGCATAGTAGTAACTCAAACAATAATCATCGGCACTAAAAGCTATTTTGTTTATTTGTATAATATTTTCACTGACAGAGATATACAGACAACAATTCATAATTATTAGTCAGATCAATATTTCTTAAACACTTCAATCGATATTCAAGCATAGAGCGTTCTGTCGCAGAAATTGGTAAAGAAGATTGAGGGTTCTTCAAAATTTATTTATTACTCGAATAACAAGAAGACTTGGATTCTACGAGATAGGTTGTTTCACGAACTTGGATTCTACGAGATAGGTTGTTTCACGAATATTTATCACCTTTGTTTCTCTATTATAATAAGACCATAAATGTCCGGTTGTATGGTTTAGTGTTTGTTGTGAAAGTTTAGTACTTGTTGTGGAATAGTTAAGTATCTGTTGTGTACGGCCAAGATTCTAATTAATAAAGATATATAGTGAGGGATATATCTTATGTCCTATACGTCTCAGTATACGACATAAGGTATATATGCTAAAGTATAAGTAACTCTCCAATAAAAGACTAAAATGATGCCTAAGCCCTTAGCTGTCCCGTTGTTTCCAACCTATAACGAACTTAAGAACATCGATCTAACAGACTATCCACAGTTAAGTGAGTTACTTAACCAGAACGAAAGCTGGTTTAAAAAACATTGGCTCTGGGGACAAGAATTTTTAGTGTACATTGGAAGGAATAAATCTGAACATACTTTTTCCAGGTTTAGAAATGAAGTCGAACGATTTCTTCTATGGACTTTTTTAATAAAAGAAAAACCTATGGATGAACTCAGAAAGTCTGACATATTAGAATATGCAGATTTTTGCTGGCAGCCACCATTAAATTGGATTTGCTTGGCTAGCTATGAGAAATTTCTACTTGAATGCGGTTTTTATGTCGCTAACAAAAAATGGTCGCCATTCCGTTTGAAAATATCTAAAGGTGACTCAATTACAAAACCTGATAGAAATAAATACAGACCTTCTCAGCAAACATTAGCCTCATCTTTTACTGCAATAAATTCATTTTATACGTATTTAATGAATGAAGAATATTGTGCGGGTAACCCAGTTCTAATTGCTAAAAGGGATTGCAAATATTTCATAAAAGACGCTCAAGTTAAAGAAATTAAGCGTCTCACAAGCTCTCAGTGGCAATATGTATTGGATGTAGCAGTCGAATTGGCCGATTCAGATCCGCACCACGAGCGTAGTTTATTCTTGATTGCAGCATTAAAAACGTTTTTTCTAAGAATTTCTGAACTCTCTGAGCGCTCAGGCTGGTCACCCATAATGAGTCACTTTTGGGAAGATGACGACGGCAATTGGTGGTTAAAAATTTACGGTAAAGGTCGAAAAATTCGAGATGTCACCGTTCCTGTACATTTTGTTGAGTTTTTAAAACGCTATCGATTATCTCGCGGTTTAAGTGGACTTCCTTCACAAGGCGATACCAACCCGATTATCGAAAAGATTCGCGGCCGTGGTGGCATGACATCTAGGCAGCTTAGTCGAATTGTGCAAACTATATTCGACTATGCCTATGAGCGAATGAAGAATAAAGAAGGTGAAGACAAAGCTAGAAAACTTAAAGAAGCTTCTGCTCACTGGCTAAGGCACACAGGCGCTTCGTTAGAAATTGAGCGCGGAAGATCTTTAAAAGACCTTTCGGAAGATCTTGGCCATTCAAGCATGGCCACTACAGATACTGTTTATGTTCATTCAGAAGATAAAAAGCGGGCAGCCAGTGGTAAAGAGCGAAAAGTAAATTGACATAAAGTTAATCATTTGCTCACTTACCCTTCGCCGACGGCAGATATAGTGCCAGCCTATACAAAATGGGCACCTTCCAAAAAAACATAATTGAGTTAATGTGGTGCTGCCCTATTCTTTTAAATTTTTTTCCACGAATTAATATTCTTAAACTTATTTAAGCTAAGCTACAAGACGGTACCCCGTTATTAATTTAGTATTACATTCCAATTTTCTTACTGGTTTACATTGATATGCAAATAAAGATTGTTACATCGTTAATCTGTTTATTAACGACTCTATTGTTAAGCGGCTGTTTTGGTACTGATGATCAGGAAGCTATGACAACTGTTCAACCAGCGATTGAAGGAAATGTCTATGAAAGACCTTATTCGCCGAGTTTAGGTACTGAGTCTGCCAAGGTCACGATCGTTGAGTTCTTCGATCCAGCTTGCGAAGCATGTCGTGCCTTTTACCCTGTTGTGAAAGAAATAATGGCTCGCCACCCTAATGATATTCGTGTTGTTTTACGCTATGCGACTTTTCACCAGGGTTCTGAAACAGTTGTTCGTATGTTGGAAGCGGCACGCCTACAAAACAAGTTTGAACCAGTTCTGGAAGCACTATTAAAAGACCAGCACGAGTGGGCATCTCACGGCAGTCCTAATTTAAGTCGCGCATGGGAAATAGCAGAAAGTGCCGGTTTGGATATTGCGAGTACAAAAGCTGTTATGAATTCAAAAGAATTCGATCAGACCCTTGCTCAAGAACGTGCTGACATTCGTTCATTAAAAGTTAGTCAAACACCAACCTTCTTTGTGAATAAAAAAACACTATCTTCTTTTGGAGCTCAACAGCTATATGATTTGGTGATGGCTGAGTTAAAAGATGACCAATCCAAGCAATAAAAAGTTTCAAGCTAGCGTGCTAACTGGCTTTAGCTAAGTAAGGCCTTGGTTCCCAGTATGATGGGAACCAAAAAGCTTTTTTGTTAAGTATGCTTTTGTACAGGAAGTAATCATTACTTACTTGTTCTCTTGTTTGAATAAATTCCGATATTCACGACTATCCAATTGATTTTATAAACGCTGTCGTACAAGGAGTTGAAGTTTATTCGGAAGATCTTCACCTTTTGCGATTTCCCCATGAGATGGAATTAAGGTCGTCGGGTTATCGAGTTCCAGTTGGTCTAATACCCATAATTTAAACTCTTTCTTGTCTTTAAAAATAAACCATTTAATCACTTGGCTTATTTTTAAACCTGGCGCGGCATTCAAAATCTTTTGCATTATCCGGGCAACAGGCTGATTAGAAAGTCGCTCGTAGTTTAAAAAGCTGTCGCACGTTATCCAAACACTGGAGTGATGAGTGTCTTGTTTTTTTAGCCATACATCCCCCCCACGATGACCAGGAGGAAATAATATACTGTAATTTTCTGGTAAAGGCGGCTGCTTATCTTCTAGGCTAAGGATATCATTTTCATTTTTCGCCACCCCCTTCTCTATTAATAATGCTTTTGCTTTTTTACTGGCATACAGAGTTGTATTTGAAAACCTCATTTGCCAAGCCGAAACGCCCATGAAATGAAAGGCATTTGGCATAATGATATGAATTTTCGTATCTTTTGAGTGCCTATCAATCAAAAAAGTACTCAGTAAGGGTTCTCCTGGGCTGATTACAACGTATTCAGTGTCACTGATTTTTATGGAGACCGAATTAGAAACGAAATTTGGGACAATATATTGTCCAAAGGAAATTTCTGGATGTGATTCCAAGTTATGCCAGACGTTCTTTTTCAAAATGCTTACCCATTAAATTTATAAATCAAATCAGCACACTAGCTGATTTGGTTTATAAAGTCTTTGAGTATTTCATAACGAAAAGAGCTACAGCTACCTTTCTTGGGGGGTCAGAACTTTCTTCAAGTTAGTCGTTACACTTTCAAAACGCTGGTCTAAATCGAGACTAGCTGAAGATAGCTTAGCCATCTTGCCCATACTTTTTTTGACCACTGTCATTAAGTATTCTTCTTGTTCCTCATCTAGATTTAAATAAGAAAATGCCAAATGCATTTCTGAAAT